>SL_3KL_010_SEDDRAFT_10002430_pt1 | contig 16981 bp, 14 predicted proteins | sample SodLakKL_010_SED_2_FD_10381 | JGI IMG/M metagenome (IMG submission 10381) | reverse complement strand
CAAATTGCTGAAAAAAATGGAACGGCAGGCAGACCGGCTTGACGGGCACGAAAAAACCCGTTATGAAAGAGGCACCCGCCATACCAGGGAAATGATGGAGCTCATGTTGAATCAATAAAAGTCAGGGGTGTTGAACTTATCCCGCGGACTGCCTTTTATTTAACCATCAGTTTTTTTGTAACCCGTTGACCTGAAATTTCCACCACCAGCAAATAAAGCCCGCTTTTGGAAAGGGTAAGGTTTTTAATAAAGCCGCTTTGGTCCCCTTTTAGCGAAAGCTGTTTCAGCTCCTGACCCTTGCTGTCAAATACACTTATGATAGCTGTTTCTCCTGCAAGAAAATCCAGGTTGAATTCGCCTGTTGATGGATTGGGATAGACCGTCAGCAAGTCTTCTGCAGTGGAAGCGGAAGGTACTGTATTTTCATCGGGATAAAGAAAAACGTGCTGTTCCACATCTTCATCAAACACCGTGATGCTGCCCGACTCCGGGAAGTAGCCTTCTTTTTGAACCTGGAATGCAAGGTTTTCGTCTGGTTCTACATTTAGAAATTCTGCAAGCCCTGTATGGTTTGTGGTAGCGGTACCATATCCTTCCAGGGTAACGGTGGCGCCCTGTATGGGATCTTCGGTAAAGCCATCCATCACTTCAAAACGCACCCGGAAGCTCCCGGCGGCATTCAGCACCCCCTCTTCCACGTACCATGTTTCCCATACTCCGCCTCCTCCTTCTTCCCAGTTGGCCAGGTCAAAGGTATTGCTGCCTTCGGGATTGCCTAAGATCCGGTATACTTCCAAAGCTTGCTGCTGGTGGTTCCATGTAAGCGGGCTGCCGTCTTCACAAACCTCTGGCTGTCGGTCTCCTCCGCTGATAAAGTATGCAAAATCATCGTAATCCGGATCGCCAAATACCCGTCCCAGTCCGTTTTCATCCACGGCCACGGCAGTATATTCATTGACTCCAATGCCCCGGGGCGCCATTTCCCAATCGGTGGCCATGCGGGCCATAAAAGCCACATGCCGCCCTTTGCGGTCGTACCCGTCATCCTGTATGCGGTTGTAATGGGAGTCGGTAACAAGCTCTTCCAGGAAAGGGATGTTCAGGAATTCGTTTTCAAGGGTCACCCTGAAATGATAGGGATTTTCAAGGGCTTCTGTAGACCATACCGTGCCGTTCTCTGCAGAGTAAACCACTTCTCCCAATATGGCAAGCCCGGCACTGGTGCCTCCAATGGTAATGTTTTTTTCGTGTACCAGGTAATCAATGGCATCGTGAACCAGGGTATTTTTCCAGTAATTCACGTAATTCCACTGGTTGCCCCCGGCTATAAACAGGGCTTCGGCATTGGTCATGGTATCGTAAACATCCTGGTTGTTGGCCTGAGCTTCGCTGGAGATTACAATGGAGGTCACTGAATTGACCGGAACCCCCAATCCCGAATAGAGGTAATTGTTATAGCCGTCACTCCCGGAAGCCCGTATCACCACGATGTCGCCCCCATCGGCCCGTTCCAGGAACCAGGTCATGGCATCGTTATTATCTGTTTGCCCGCCGGCAAGCAAAATACCCGGTATGGGTTCTGTATTCACCGGTTCTTCAGATCCGGTATGATAAAAATCCTGCGCAAAAGCTACGGCATTAAATCCTATAAAACTAAAAACCAGTAATGTGTATTGAAAGCACTTCATAAAGCATTTTTTTTGTATCCAATAAAGATAAACAAACTTTTTTTTCTGTAAATCCCGGGAGAAAAATCAGTGGAAAGACGGAGTGAATGATATATAATGGCAGCTTTTCCGTAAATTTGTTGTTTACTTAAAGAAAACTACTATGGAAAAGCTTACCAAAATAGTTGCCACCATTTCCGATTTGAAATGCGATCCGGAGCTTTTACGCTCCCTTTATGAAGCCGGGATGGATGTGGTACGTATCAACACGGCCCATCAGCAGCCGGATCAAACCCTGAAAGTGATGGAGAACACCCGCAAAGTATCGGCAAAAATTCCTTTTATGCTGGATACCAAGGGGCCCGAGATACGCACCAATGAGTCGAACCAGGATGTGGAGGTCACACAGGGTCAGCTTATCAAATTTTCAGGTAAGCCAGGGGCTCCTTCCTCTCCGGATTGTATTTATGTAGATTATGAGCAATTTGTGAATGATCTGGGCGAAGGCAAAAAGATCATGATCGATGACGGGGCTCTTGAACTCACGGTAGTTGAAAAACATACCGACCACCTGATTTGCCAGGTAAATAACAGCGGGGTGATCCAGCCGCGCAAAAGTGTGAACCTCCCTGGTACCGAAATCAGCCTGCCTGCCCTGAGCCAAAAAGACCGGAAGTACATTGATTTTGCCGTTGAGCACGACATGGATTACATTGCCCACTCTTTTGTAAGGAATAAGGAGGATGTGCTGGAGATCCAGGAAATTCTGGACCGCCACCAAAGCCGCATCAAGATCATTGCCAAGATCGAGAACCAGCAAGGTATCGACAATTTTGACGAGATCCTTGAGCATGTGCATGGAATCATGATCGCCCGGGGCGACCTGGCCATTGAGGTTCCTGCCGAGCGCATCCCCGTGGTGCAAGCCGAGCTGATCAAAAAATGCATCCGCCAGAAAAAAGCCGTCATTGTAGCCACCCAGATGCTGCATTCCATGATCAAAAATCCCCGACCCACCCGTGCGGAACTTAGCGACATTGCCACGGCGGTATTTTCCGGAACCGATTCCGTAATGCTGAGCGGAGAAACCGCTTTTGGGAAATATCCACTTGAATCGGTACAGATCATGACCAAAACGGTAAGAGAAGCTGAAAAAAGCAGATCCATGGGCCTTGAAGGCAAGGTGATGCCCCATGACAACCAGGTATCGGTATTTCTCTCAAGAACGGCCGTCCGTTCCATCGATAAGCTAAACACCAAAGCCATCATTACCGATACCGATACCGGGAAAACCGCCAGGTATCTTGCTGCCTTCCGTGGCAGGGTGCCCATTTATGCACAATGTTATGACAGCCGGGTTATGCGTGAGCTGGCCTTAACCTATGGTATTGTTGCCGATTACATGGACGTGGAAACATCCAAAAAAGACTTTATCCGCGCTACTTTATGCCGCCTGCTCGAACGCAAAGAAATAAAGGAAGAAGACTTGATTTTGGTACTGGCCGGAAACTTCGGCAAAAAAGCCGGGCCTTCCTTTGTGGAGATCAGCACGGCAAGCAACATGCTTTCCGACCAGGGGGCCCTTAATCCCCGGGAAAAACTTTGCTAATATTTTTAGAAAAATGGGCATTGACATAAAAAAAATATCCAGGAACCAGATAAAGGAGGCCATACAGGGGTATCAGCGAGATTTTCTGCTGCAGGTCATTGAAGAGATGTATCCGGCAGACATTGCGGAAGTGATGGATGATCTCAGCCTGGAGGAGGCCAAATATCTTTACACTTTGCTGGGCAAGGAAGAGGCCGCTGCAGTGCTTATGGAGCTGGAAGAGGATGTCAGGGAAAAGTTCCTGACTTCTTTCTCCACCCACGAAATTGCCCGTGAATTTATTGACAACCTGGATTCGGATGATGCGGCCGACCTGATCAATGAATTGCCCGAAGACCTTCGGGAAGATGTACTCGAACAGGTAAAAGACCGCAAGCAAGCCCAGGATATTGCCGATCTGCTGATATACCCGGCAAACAGTGCTGGAGGATTAATGGGAAAAGAGCTGGTAAAGGTCAACATCAGCTGGTATGTGGTTACATGCATCCGTGAGATGCGCCGGCAGGCAGAAGAAGTGGAAAATGTTTACACTGTATATGTGGTGGACGATGACAATGTACTTAAAGGTTTGCTTTCGCTCGAAAGCCTGTTGATCGCTTCTCCCAGAGACCAAATTGCCAAGCTTTACACCCCGGATGTGATTGCGGTAAAGGCTACTCAAAGAGGGGAAGAGGTGGCACAGATCATGAACAAATATGACCTGGTGGCTTTGCCGGTAATTGACCAGCTGGGCCGGCTGATCGGCCGCATTACCATTGATGACGTGGTTGATTTTATTAAAGACGAAGCCGAGAAAGATTATCAACTCATGTCGGGGATTAGCCAGGATATTGAGTCTTCCGATAAAATATGGGAAATAACCCAGGGCCGGTTGTTTTGGTTGATCGTTGCTTTATTTGGCGGGATTATCGGCTCAAGGGTAATCGCCAATTACGAGGAGCAGATCAGCATCAATCCCGAGATGGCCTTTTTCATGCCCCTGATCGCCGCCATGGGCGGAAATGTGGGGGTACAGTCTTCAGCACTTATCGTAAAAGGGCTGGCCAATCATTCCCTCACCGGGGGCATCATTTCCAAACTGTTCAAAGAAATTTCCGTTGGGGTAATCAACGGGCTGGTTTGTTCGGCAATACTGATGACCTACAGTTTCTTTTTCGCCCCATCCCTTGCATTAAGTCTTACCGTAAGCACCGCACTCATGACGGTCATTTTGTTTGCTTCGGTTTTTGGCACCTTTGTGCCTCTGGCACTTAACCGCCTGAAAATAGACCCTGCCCTTGCCACCGGCCCTTTTATCACCACCTCCAATGACATCATCGGGTTGTTTATCTATTTTATGATCGGGCGGATGATGTACGGGATCTTTGCCTGAAAAAAGGATTGGCTATTTCCAGCTCATGGTTTGGAGCATGTGGCGAATATCTTCTTCAAGGAAATCAATGACCGGGGCAAGCGAATCGTTATTTGGGGTAACATTAAAATACAATGCTCCTCTTAAAAAGTGATCAGTACTATCGGTCACATAAAACTGAATAGGGGAAGCCACTTCGGATCCCTTTAGGTGGTAAAACATCCCATACATCTGTCTTTCCTCATCAATGATCAATTCGTCGCGAATGGCAGAGGCTTTGGGGATGTGTTTGTTGGCAAAGCTGCGGGCATCTTCAAAATATTTTCGAAGGTCTTGCCAGCTGTTCACTTCTTTGTAACTTAAATGAATGGCCCCGCTAAATCGCGGAAAGGCAAGGTCGGCCCAGTAAGGTTCGGCAAACTCCCGGGTATCGGGTTCAAAATTCGAATAGACCGGACGCTCAAAGGCATAAGGGAAAACACTGTCAAATTGCACATATTCTTTTTCGGGAAGATCAATCCGGAAAAAACCCCGGGGCTTGGGGCTGTATGAATCTGTGCAGGCAATAAAAAAGGCAAGGAATAAAAAGAACAATAAATTTTTCATGGTTTACTAAAATATTTTAAAAGGCTTTACCGGGTAACTTTTACTTTGACCCTTTTGATGCGGCGGTTATCCACCCCTTCCACCTCGAAAACGAAATTTTTGAACTGCAATTGTTCGCCTTTGCGCGGAAGTTCTTGTTTTATTTCCAGAATTAGCCCTGCAAGGGTATCAGCCTCTCCTCTTACCTCCGAAAAAACCTCTTCCTCAATACCGGTGATCTTACAAAAATCTTTTAACAGCGTTCGCCCTTCAAAAACAAAGGTGGATGCATCTACCTTGGAATAAACAGCTTCTTCGATGTCAAACTCATCATTGATCTCTCCCACAATCTCTTCCAGTATATCTTCCAGGGTAATGATACCGGAAGAACCTCCATATTCGTCTACCACCACGGCCAGGTGGATCTTTCTTTCCTGAAACTCTTTAAGCAGGTCGCTGATCTTTTTGCTTTCAGGAACAAAAAAGCAGCTACGTATAAATTCCTGCCAGTTAAAATCATCTGGTTTTTCCAGGTAAGGCAGCAAATCTTTAATGTACAGGATTCCCTCCACATTGTCAAAACTTTCCTGGTAAACGGGAATGCGGCTATAGCCGGCCTCCTGTATGGTTTTCAAAAGTTTTCGGAAAGGAGTATTAATATCCACAGCAACAACATCCATGCGCGACTTCATGATCTCCCGGGCATAAGTATTCCCGAAACGCACAATACCCCTCAGAATATTTTTATCCTCCTCGGTAGTGGTATCATCAGATGTAATTTCCAGGGCGTGAGAAAGCTCATTCATACTGAGGTTAGGTCGCTTCCGGGCCATGCGTTTATCAATCATGTTGGTAGATTTTACCAAAAGGGAACTCAAAGGATAAAATAAGCGGCGCAACAAAACCAAAGGAGAAGCCATTAAAGAGGCGAAACGAAGCGAATAATGGGAAGCATAAATTTTTGGCAGTACTTCGGCAAATACAAGGATCAGAAAAGTGATCAGTACCACCTGCACAATAAAACCCAAAACCGGGCTGTGGGAAAAGTCAAAGAGGGCAGAAAAAACAAATGCCGAGAGGATAATAAAAGCAATGTTGAGCACATTGTTGGCGATCAGAATGGTAGCCAGCAGGCGTTTGGGCTTTTCAAGCAAGGCCAGCACAAAACGGTCGCTGTTGCTTTTTTTCTTTTTAATGCGGTCAATATGGCTGTGGGTTAAAGAAAAAAAAGCAACCTCCGAACCGGAGACAAAGGCGGACATAACAAGCAATGAAATCATGATCAGGAACCCTGCCAGGATTTCCATGGAAAGTTGATTAACGGTGGCAAGAAGAATGGCGGCTACGGATGAATAAGGTTCAGGTGAATCTTCCAAGATTTTCCAATACTTAGTTTTTTACAAAATTAATACAATTTTACGCATTTCAGAAAGTTTTCCACCCTCAAAAAATCACCCCGTACAAAAAAAAAGTTACTGACAATTAAATCATTGAAACCCGTCTGCGGTATAAAATACGGAAAAGGTTTATTTTGTATTTTTGGCAAAGAATTCAACCTCCTGCCAATGGACACCAATAGCTCCCAACAGATAAAATTCTTTTTTGTGGTTTTCCTTTTTTCCCTTTGCGGGATTTTTTTCCATCCAATAAGCAATGGTGCAACAATTTCGGTCTATGAAGCAAGCGGGAGGGTTATCGATCAACAAAGCGGGGAACCTCTTGCGTTTGTCAATATCCGGATCAGCGGTTCGCGCAGCGGAGGGATGACGGATATTGATGGATTTTTCAAGCTCTCCCATTCACAACCCATTGAGGCGCTATTGTTTTCCTATGTGGGATATCATGAAAAAGTAGTTGAACTGGGAGAGCAGAAAACAGGATTGGTCATCCGTATGGCTCCCCGTCCTATCCGACTGCCTGAAGTAACCATCCTTCCGGGCGAAAACCCGGCCCACCGCATCATCAACCATGTTATTGCCAACCGCGACCGCAACAATCCCGAAAAAATGGGGTCGTTTTCCTACACCTCTTACAACAAGTTCATTTTCACGGGTGAGTTTGAGGAGTCGCAGGAGAGCCGCCCCGCCCCGGGCACCGATACCATTACCGATCGCCTGAGCCGTTTCCTGGAAAACCAGCATTTCCTGATCATGGAGAGTGTAAAAGAGAGGAAATACCGCTACCCGGGCCGCAACAACGAAACGGTGCTGGCTTCAAGGATTTCGGGACTGCAAAACCCTGAGTTTGTGCTGCTGGTTACCCAATTGCAATCCTTTTCCTTTTACGATGACTTTATCAGTATTGCAGGCAACACCTACCTCAGTCCGCTGTCTCCGGGAAGTACAGGCCGTTATTTCTTTAACCTGGAAGACACCCTCCACACCCAGTTACCCGATACGGTTTATATCATTTCTTACCGTCCTTCAAGAGGCCGCAATTTTGAAGGGCTACAGGGTCTGCTTTATATCAATACCAATGGCTGGGCATTGCAGAATGTGATTGCCGGCCCGGCAGGGGAAACCGGGGACACCCACATCAAAATTCAGCAAAAATACGAACTCATTGAGGGAAAGCGATGGTTTCCAACCCAGCTCAATACCGACTTCGGATTTCTTAACGTTACAGAACTTAATAATTTTAAAGTGGTTGGGATGGGCAGAACTTACCTTGAAGACATTCAACTGGAACCGCCCTTGTCGCGCAGAGACTTTTCGGGCTTTGATGTTACGTTTTCTCCGGATGCCACGGTGGCTGCAGATACATTCTGGAACCGGTTCCGAGCAGACACCCTATCCCCCAGGGAACGAAACACCTACAACGTATTGGACAGCATCGGGAGGGAGCAAAACCTTGACCGAAGGATTGAAAATATTGAAGCCTTGTTTGACGGCAACCTCAGAAGGGGCATATTCGATATCAACCTGATCCATCTGATCGGGTACAATGAAGTAGAGGGCTTCCGTCCGGGTTTCGGGGCAGAGACCAATCACCGTCTTTCTCCTGTTTTGAAGTTTAACGCCCACATGGGATACGGAATAAAAGACCAGCTTTTTAAATACGGAGCCGGGGTTAGTTTTCGTCTGCACAGGCTCAGCGACACCTGGATGGGCTACGATTACCTCTATGACCGTGAAGAACGGGGAGGATCACAGTTCCTGAAAACAGGAAATCTTTTCGACCCCGGCAACCTGAGATCTTTCTTTCTGGGCACCAAAGATGTCACCGAGCGCCATCTGACCTGGCTGCGCTTCAGGACTTTACGAAACTTACTTACCGTAAAAGGTTTTGCTGCTACAGAAGAGGTAACCATCGATGATGGCTACCGTTTTTTGCCGGCAATGGAAAAGGATGAAATTATTACGGAAGACGAAAGCACCCGTTACCGGTTTTTTGAAACCGGCCTGAAAATGCGCCTGGCCATAGGGGAAAAGTTCATCCTGACCCCAAACCGCATCATGGTTTTTGGAGATGATTTTCCCGTACTGCATGTAAACATCACCAGAGGCTGGGAGGGAGTTATGGATGGAGAATTTGATTACTGGCGCATAGAGGCAGGATATTCGCGCAACTTCAGGATCAGGATGGCAGGCAGGCAACAGTGGAATCTCAGGGGGGGATGGGTAGAAGGCAATGTGCCCTGGTCCAAACTTTTTACGGCTTCTGCATCTTACCGCAGGTTTGCCATTTCAGTGCCCCAGTCTTTTGCCACCATGCGCATGGATGAATTTGCGTCCGATCGTTACCTGGCCCTTTTCTGGTACCATAATTTTGAAAGCCTGCTGATCAACCGCCCAAATTTTAAACCCAAATTGCTACTGCTTACCAATATGGGTTACGGCAGTTTCAACAATGGGCATCAGCACCTTAACGCCGGTTTAAAAAGCATGGAAAGAGGTTATTTTGAGTCGGGAATAGCCGTTCTTGATCTGATCGGATCAGGATTTTCAAGCTTTGGGTTCGAGTTTATGCTGCGTTATGGCCCTTATGCAAAACCCGACTTTACGGATAACTTTTCACTTCGGCTGAGTTACGCTTTTTTCTTTTAGGGATACCCCATATGCAACTGCGTCATTAAATTATTTAATGATTGTCCTCTTGGAACCATTCGGCAAAAGCGGTGGAGGTTTCATGCAGGCGAACGGAGTGGAGTTTGATCCCTTCGGGAAGGGCGGTTTTAATTTTTCCGGCAAAATCACAAACCATATTCTCGCAGGTGGGCTGGTAGGGCACAGCGGCAACTTTTCCAAACATGCTGTTGTTTTTTGCCATTTGCAAATGGGGGGTATGGGCATTAACCATCAAGGCATGATCAAAGGGTTCGATGATCAGTTCATGTACTATTCTTTTCAACTGCGAAAAATCGATCACCATTCCGTGCTTGGGGTTTTTCAGGTCATTGACCGGGCAACCTTTAATGGTAACATAAAGAATGTAACTATGCCCGTGTATATTGCGGCATTGGCCATCGTAATTCCACAAAGCATGCGCCGCCTCAAAGCGAAATTGTTTGGTGATCCTGACCAGGGGTTGATTTGCCATAATTACTTAATTTTAAAAGGTCAATTGCCCAGATTGATGGTATACGAATAGGTACGGCCTTTACCGGCGGGCTTTTCAGGAGTTTCTGCTTTTGCCGGGTCTTTTTCTTTGGGAGACTCAGCGTAGCTCATTTTTATTGATCCCTTCTTCTGGGCTTGCCGCAAACGAAAAGGGATTTTTATCTTGTTGTTGGTGGTTACGCGCACGCCCCTGTTTTTTACGGACTGGTAATGCAGCATGTTTATCAGCCTGAGGGCTTCTTCATCACAACCATAACCAATTCCTTTTTCAACCTTTGGGTCAATCACTTCTCCCTTTCCCGTCACCTTAAATTTAACAATCACATCCCCTTCAATTCTTTTTTCAATGGCCTCTTTGGGGTATTGCAGGTTTTCTTTAAGAAATTCCTTCAGCAATTCTTTGCCTCCATCCAAATGGGGAAGTTTTAAAAATTTTTTCCTGGATTTTTCCATAGGAAATTCTTTCCTGAAAGATACAAATAAATCCTAAGAAGTTTGCTTAATAAAATCAATGGCATGGCGGTTAAAGAAAACGGGCTGGTCCACATTACACACATGGCCTGATTGCGGCACCGTTTTCAAAGTGGCCATTTCATTGTTTTCCACCAACTCTTTAACGGGATTCAAAAACAGGTGGTCTTCATCCCCCATCATGTAGAGGGTGGGAATAGGAGGGTTTTTCTCGCCATGGTAGCGGAGCAGGGGATTAACATCCCGCAGCAATTTAAACCAGCGATTGATTTCCCTTTGATAAATTTTTCGGGCATCCCGGATAAATAAATAGCGGCTTTCCTTATGTCGCCGGCTTGGCATGAGTATCCGTGCAAAAAGGCGGTACAGCCACATGAAAGGCAATACCGGCCTAAATACTTTGGCAACCCACACCAAAAAGCGGGACCGGAAATTCAGGCGGGTAATGGCTCCGGCCAGCACCATGGATTCTACGCGATGGGGTTGCATCTCGGCGATGACCCTGATGAGGATGGTTCCCAGGGAAATGCCAACAAAATGACTCTTCTTAATGCCCAGATAGTCCATGACTTCCAATACGTCCCGGCTGACATCTTCAAAGGTATAGCGACTACCCATGTAAGCTTCAAACAGGTCGCGGGAACGACCGTGACCGCGAAGGTCCACCACCACCACATTGAAATGTTTGGAAAAATCCCGGATTTGTTTAAACCAGATGATAGAACTCCCCCCTACCCCATGGATAAAAGTTACCCAGGGTGCGTCGGGAGATTTTAAATACGTTTTATAATAAAGGGTGTTACCGTCTTCTTTTTTAAACTCCATTCATTCAACTCCATTAAAATTACAAGGGGCGGGTCAGGTCAAAATCTACCCGAAGGCGTTTTTCTCCATCACGTTCAAGGCGGTATGTAAAGGTGGTCATGTTTTCATCCATTTTTACCGTCCAGACATTCCCTTCCCCTCCGTCAATAACTTCTGCCGTGTAATCGTCAGCAGGGAAATGTTGAACAAAAGCCGTGCCGGTATCATCGGCATATCCTCCGTAAAGGGTTTCTTCTTCGGGGGTGCCATCAGGATAGCGATGGTCATGGCGAAATCTGAGCCTGCCGTCTTCCACCAGGAAAATCCAGGTGCGGGAATGGTCATCTCCTATATGAAAAGGAATCTGGATATGGGTAGCTTCGCAAACCTCCACATGCATAATAAGCTCTTCGCCCTCCCAACCCGGAGCGTGGTGGCTGCGGTAAATCTGTTCTCCTTCAAAAGACTGTCCGCACAAACGCATAAGATTATTGAAAAAAGCCTGCTGTTCTTCTAAAACCAGCAACCCCACGGGGGTTTCGGGTGTAACGGCAGTTTCTTCGGCAGGTTCGGTGCGTGGCCCGCAAGCGGCTAAAATTAACGCGGCAATTGCAAAAAACAACATTCTCCTATACATAATCAATATATTTAATTTTAAAAAAATAATCCCTTACAAAGATAATAAATGAAGGCCGTATCCGGCCGATTTTTTTACTTTCCTTAATAGCATTTGGAAAATTCCCATTTAAAGTTTAGGATTTCTATTATTTTTGTAGCGCTTCAAAACACAAAAAAACCAACATTTTTTATTATGAAAAAGAATATTGTTTTAACGATAGCCCTGGTGATTGTTTTATTTTCAGGGTTAACCACCAGGGTCAGCGCCTGCACCAACGTATTGGTATCCAGTGGTGCCAGTGCCGATGGTAGTGTAATGATCAGCTACCTGGCCGACGCAGGGGGTTTTATGGATCCATTGTATTTTTACCCGGGAGGTGAATATGGCCCCGAAGACTCCCTGGAAATATACTCCTGGCATACCAATGCCCTTTTAGGAAAAATCCCGCAAGTACCCCGTACTTACCGTGTAATCGGCAACATGAACGAGCACCAGGTGGCCATAGGTGAAACCACTTTCACCGGACGGGAGGAACTGCACGGAGGAAACGGTTTTATCGACTATGGTGCCATGATGTATACTGCTTTGCAACGTGCCAAAACCGCCAGGGAAGCCATTGAGATCATGACCGGCCTGGTGGAGGATTATGGATATAAAAGCACGGGAGAATCCTTTTCCATTGCGGATAAAAATGAAGCATGGATCATGGAGTTTATCGGAAAAGGCGAGCATGGTGAAGGTGCTGTATGGGTAGCTGCACGCGTACCTGATGGTTACATTGCCGCACATGCCAACCATGCCCGCGTAAGGCAAATCGACTGGAACGACACCGAAAACTGGATGTGGTCGGATGATCTGGTTGACTTTGCACGCGAAATGGGATGGTTTGGAAAAGACCAGCCCAAAGAAGAATTCAGTTTTGTGGATGCATACAGCCCCGACAACCCTATCTCCCTTTTGCTTTGCGAAGGCCGCGTATGGAGTGTTTTCAACCGGGCAGCCCCCTCCAAAGAATTTTCCCCGGACTTTTGGCGGTGTGTTGAGGGAGCTGATCCTTATCCCTTGTTTGTAAAGCCTGATGAGAAGGTTACTGTTGAAGCCATGATCGGGTTTGTCCGTGACCATTTTCACGACACTCCCTTTTACACCGGAGAAGGATATGCCGCCGGCCCCTACAACAATCCTTACCGCTGGCGCCCACTGGTATTTGAGCTGGAAGACGATGAAGAAGACATCACCTATTCCTGGGAACGTACCATCTCCCAGCCCCAAACCGGTTTTTCTTTCATCTCCCAGGCCAGAAACTGGTTGCCCGATCCAATTGGCGGCATTTTCTGGTACGGAGTGGACGACACTTATTCAAACGCCTACATGCCCCTTTATATGGGCATGATGGAGCCGCCAAAATCCCTGATCACCGGTAATATCATTGATTTTGACTGGGATTCCGCATTCTGGGTATTTAACCTTGTTGCCAACTATGCCTATGGTTTGTACAACTACATCATCGAAGACATAAAAGAAGTACAGGTTGATGTGGAAAACCGTTCACATGCGATGACCAGTGCTGTGGACCGGGCCGCTCAGGCATTGTATGAAACTGATCAGGAGATCATGAAGGAATACCTCACCGATTTTAGTGTAAACAATGCAGAATACACCGTTCAGCGCTGGAGGGAATTGGGTTACCACATTTTCTCCAAATACAACGACCGCTATATCCGCACCGAAGACGAGCTTCGTCCCTGGCCGGAAGGGGTTGGGTACCCTCAGGAACACCTTCGCAGGGTTATGGATAAACGCCCTGGGTATTACGAGGTGAGATGGCGCGAAAAGGGTGAAGAAACCTATTAAAAAACATTGCCCCAAAAAAAGCCATTCTTAACGGATGGCTTTTTTTGTATGTTTGTCCAAAGAAATAAGTCAATGGAAAAAAAGACCCTGCTGTCTATTGAAAACCTTTCGGTGGAGTTTTCTACTGATGAGGGCCTCGTTAAAGCCGTGGAAGGGGTCAGTTTAACCCTTGACAAAGGCCAAACCCTTGGCATTGTCGGAGAGTCGGGTTCGGGTAAGTCTGTAACCGCCCTGGCAGTCATGCGCCTGCTCAGCAGGTCAACGGCCCGCATCACCTCAGGTCATATATGGTTCGATCACCCTAATAAAGGGATAACCGACCTGCTTTCCATTGATGAGCAGCAAATGCAGCACATCAGGGGAAACCATATTTCCATGATCTTCCAGGAACCCATGACCTCCCTGAACCCGGTAAAACGCTGCGGAAAGCAGGTAATGGAAAGCCTGGTATGGCACCGTAAGGCCAAACCTGCTGAGGCAAGACAAAAAGTGCTGGATCTTTTCCGTGAAGTAAAACTTCCCTCTCCTGAAAAAGCGGTTAAAGCCTGGCCTCATGAGTTGTCCGGGGGGCAACGCCAAAGGGTAATGATCGCTATGGCCATAGCCTGTAACCCATCCCTGCTGATTGCCGATGAGCCCACTACCGCCCTGGATGTGACCGTACAAAAAAGTATCATAGAACTCATGAATACCCTTCAGCAGGATCATAATATGGGAATCATCTTTATTTCGCACGACCTTGGGGTGGTCGGGCAAATTGCTTCCCATGCTTCGGTAATGCTGGAAGGAAAAGTAGTGGAATTTGATACCATAAGAAGCATTTTTACCGCAGCCAAGCATCCATACACCCGGGCACTATTGGCCTGCCGCCCGGGCTTAAAAGGGCGCATGGAAAAACTTCCCGTGGTAAAAGATTTTCTTGAAGCTCCGGCTGCAGAAGGCTCTCAAAAAGAACCCGGAGAATCGGAAACAGCAAAGGAACTTTCCTTTTCCGGGAAAAGAAAAAAAAATCACGAGCGGATTTATTCGCAAAAACCGGTGTTGGAAATCTCCGGATTGAAAACTTTTTTTGTCACCCGAAAAACCTTCCTTGGGAAAGCCGTTGAACATTACAAGGCGGTTGACAACGTCAGCTTTTCGGTTTACAAAGGAGAAACCCTCGGCCTCGTTGGAGAGTCGGGTTGCGGAAAAACCACCCTTGGGCGCAGCCTGATGCGCCTTGTGGAGCCCAAAGAGGGTCAAATCATTTACAAGGGAACCAACCTGGCTTCCCTTTCCGATTCGGCCCTTCGCCGGCTCAGGCCAAAATTCCAGATCATCTTCCAGGATCCTTATTCATCCCTCACCCCCGGCCTGATGGTGGGAAAATCCATTATGGAGCCCATGCGGGTGCATAAGATCCTTTCAAATGATGGTCAGCGCAAAGAAAAGGTGATGGAACTTCTGAAAAAAGTAAACCTGGAGGAAAGGCATTTTTACCGTTACCCCCATGAATTCAGTGGCGGACAGCGACAAAGGATCTGCATTGCCAGGGCAATTGCCCTTCAACCGGAGTTTATCATTTGCGATGAATCCGTATCGGCACTCGATGTCTCGGTGCAGGCACAGGTACTCAACCTGCTCAATGCACTGAAAGAAGCGTTTGACCTTACTTACATCTTCATTTCCCATGACCTCTCGGTCGTAAAATACATGGCCGATCGCATCATGGTCATGAAAGACGGTCAAATGATCGAAACGGGTGAAGCAGATCATCTTTATGCCCATCCCGCCCACGCTTATACCAAAAAGCTTATTGAGGCCGTGCCCAACCCAGGGTTTTGGTAATCAACCGTTAAACCATTTTTTTCTCTAATAATTTCAGCGGGTTATCAGGTAAAAATACCTGGAATTAACCACGTAAATCTATTGGTCAAATAGGGTAATTTCAATGACCTTACTCTATTTTCATCGGCCTATATTTGTGTTGTAACAATAGCTAATAAAAAATTGTCCGATAAGATACATTAAGAACCAAAAAAAAATTACTATGCTATCCGATAAAGAATTAAAGTACCTAGAAGATCTTGAAAAAAACCAGGATGTTATTTACCTGCTCAACACGCGGGAGTGTGAATTGATCTCAAAACTTATACGCAGTTATAAGGAGGTTAAAAGACAGCTGGCCGCCATGGAACTCAGTAAGAGCGAAAGCAGATAATTATCCCTGTTTTAATTCAAGGCAATGACCTACAAAGACATTATTTTAAAACTGCTAAGAAGCAGAGAAGGATTGGTGTGCGTTGAAGATCATTTGGCGAACGATTTTTACGGAATGGATGATTCTACAAATGACATTGTAAGCTGGTGCAACCAAAACCAGATTACCTATGAACGCATCAACCAGGAAGCTCCCACCAGGCTGCGCCTCAGAAAAGCAGGACTGCTGCTTGAATACAACTGAAGTTTCACAAAAAGTGATTTAAAAATACCTGTTGTTCCGGAATGTGAGAACCCCCGGGATGACTACCTCCCCCCCGAGGAAAAAGCTTCGCTCAATGCGAAGCTTTTTTATTTTTATCAGGCCCCGTTCATAAGGGCTTCTATATCTTCCACTGTTTTTGGTATGGGTTTACCCAAAACTCTGTAGCCGTTTTTTGTTACCAAAACTTCGTCTTCGATCCGGATACCTCCAAAGCCGGTATATTCTTTCACTTTTGAATAGTTGATGAATTCGGTAAACTTCCCTTCGTTTTCCCATTTTTCTATCAGGGCCGGAATGAAATATATTCCTGGTTCAACGGTTAATACGAAGCCGGGCTTAAGCCTGCGTCCTAGCCGCAAAAATGCCGTTCCAAAGTTTTTGGCCCGTTGAATCTCCTCATCATAGCCGACGAAATCTTCACCCAGATCTTCCATATCGTGCACATCCAGTCCCATCATGTGCCCCAGACCGTGAGGCATAAACAATGCATGAGCGCCCTGTTCCACAGCGGCTTTGGCATCGCCTTTCATGAGTCCGACCTTTTGAAGGCCTTCTGTAATGGTTTGGGCGGCCAGCATATGAATATCCCGGAAAGGCACCTCCGGTTTGATAGCCTGGATTGCCTTTATCTGTGCATCCAATACAATTTCATAGATCTCCTTTTGAATAGGGCTGAATTTTCCGCCTACGGGGTAAGTGCGGGTATGATCCGTGGCATAATGCATCTGGTTTTCGGCGCCGCCGTCAATCAGCAGCAACCGGCCTTCCTCCAGTTTGTTGCCATGGTAATGGTTGTGCAGGGTTTCCCCGTTTATGGTAAGGATCAGGGGGAAGGAAAGCATTCCGCCTTTTGAAATGGCAATGCCTTCCACTACTCCGGCAATATCCCGCTCGTAAACACCCGGCTTTGCCATTTTCATTGCCGTAGTATGCATGAGGTAAGCCACCTCCATTGCTTTTTCAATTTCGGCAATTTCCTGGTCTTCTTTTACCGACCT
>SL_3KL_010_SEDDRAFT_10002429_pt1 | contig 16994 bp, 15 predicted proteins | sample SodLakKL_010_SED_2_FD_10381 | JGI IMG/M metagenome (IMG submission 10381) | reverse complement strand
AGCGACGCTGAGAACTTGCATCATCGTGTGCATTTTGACGTTAAATTGATTTGTTCTTTGAGTTATTAAAATGATCAGATAAGTGCAGATTGCAGTCCAGATCTGGGTTTTAACAGCATTGGGCGATTGGCCATAAAACGCTTTAATTCGAAGATGTTGTTTGATCCATTTGAAGAACAGTTCGATCTGCCAGCGGCTTTTATAGTACTCGCAGATTGTCTGGGCACTGCAGGTTTTCATGTTCGTCAGAAGGATAATGTTTTGATCGTTTTCGGCGTCGATCAAACGAATACGGCGAAGTGGCTCAGGATATTTTTCCTTGGGCTTTGGCCCTGTTAACCGAATGAGTTGATCACATTGAAGACCCTGGCTTCGATCGACCGGTTTGGAGCTTTTGCGATAAAACTGAAGATTCTTTCGGGATCGAATGACAAAACGACCACCAAATTGATGCAGATCATACAGTCGTTGGAAATCCAAATATCCTCGATCCATGATGTAAATACTACCGGCCATAATTGGGATCATATCCAGGACATTCACATCGTGGGTACGACCGTCGGAAATATGGATAAATGTTGGTATAGAGCCCTCCAGATCCATTAATGTGTGGAGTTTGATCGCGGCTTTACGCGAGCGAAACTCGGCCCAGGGGAACAGCGACAAACACAAATCGATCGTGGTGGAATCAAGGGCATAAATGGACTCTGTCGCACGTTCCATCTCGCTTTGGTCACTGACAACCTTGCGAGCCTGATCGATCAGCACCATAGCCAGATCCTGATAGATCTGCCAGGGTCGACTATGATTGGCATCGGCAAATGTTGATAATGGGACCTTATATTTGATACCCATGTGATAGCGACGCGAATCCAGAGCATTGAGGGTCGAAGTCAAGTCCCTCAGGCTTTCCCGAAAGGTGAGCTGACCAAAACACAAGCAAAGAAGTTGATCCCAGCAAGTAAAGCGACGCACACGGTAATTCCCATTGTGACGGTCAACGATTTTTCGAAATTTGTATTTGGGAATGACATCCATAAGTTGTGAAAAAATAAGTCGGCCAGTGTACATGATATTATATATCGTTCTATAGTTGAGCTCCGCAGTTACTGGCAAACTACGAGTTCAAGTCGATAAAAATTTTAACAGTACTTAATCATATGCTCAGCAATGAGTTACAAGAATTTAGAATTTGCTTAACCGGACACTACTGTGATCTTCAGTTTAATTACCATCGCTTTTTTAAAATCATTATTACATTATCTGTTTATAACTTTTCGATCAATGGTGGTACTATTTTCATGTGCCATAGTTAGATCTTCATAATTGTATTTCGGTACTTCCCCAAATGGGTATTTACTCAAGTTGTGTATCTGGCATTTTCTTACATAGGGTAAAGTATTATGAAATTCGTAAATTTCGTGCAATCAAGGAAGGGAAATGTGACCACTGCGGATGGCGGGATAATGTTATGAATTCTTCCGATTCAGAAACTCCTCCACCCGCTTCATATGCTCTTCACTTTCCCAAAACCGGCTGAAGGGCTCCAGTTCGTTGGAGATGTTGCGGTGATCGCGCCGTTTCATGTATTCGATGTAGTCGCGGTCGTTCAGGGTGAGCCTGCCGATCAGCTTGTTTAGTGATTCCTCGTACTCTTCATCCGGAAAAAAATCCTGAATAAGCCCTGACTGAAAAGCTGTTTCCGCATCGATCACTTTCTGGGATGCCAGCCAGTAGTCGGCCTTTTCGCGCCCAACGGTTTCGCTGAGCCGGGTGAGCCCGCCCCAGCCGGGTGGCAGATAAAATTTACCCTGTGTGAACCCGAACTTTGCAGATGCCCTGGCCACCCGGAAGTCGCAGCTCAGCATGGTTTCCCATCCGCCGCCATATGCGTGGCCGTTTACTGCTGCGAGTGTCCAGCATTTCAGGTTTTCGATCCGCTCAAGGATCGAGAGCATGCGAAGCGACATCTCTCGTGCACCTTCTGCATCGCTGATTGAGTGAAACTCCCTAAGGTCGCCGCCGGATATGAAGCTCTTTCCCGAACCGGTGAGAATGAAGAGTCTCAGTTCCGGATCCGATTCGGCTTCGGTAAGCGCGTATTCAAGATGCTCCATCATCTCAAAATTGATGGCGTTCATCACATCCGGGCGCCGGATGGTAACGCTGAGCTGATGGCCGCTTTTCTTTGTGTGTGCCGGCATGGGTCTCTAATTTCCGGAAAAATCGGCTGAGGCAGGCAGGGGCGGTTTCACCGAATTTACCAGCCAATCGAGATACTCATGATTGCCTTCCTGTTCGGACACGTTCAGGGTAATGACGCAGGGAACCTCGTATGAATGAAGCTCCTTCACGCGACGGGTAAGGCGATTCACGTTGCTGTAGGTGGTTTTGGCAATCAGGATACACTCTTTATCGATAACAACCTCATCTTTCCATCGGTAGATCGATTCCATTCCGTCTATGATGTTGACGCAGGCTGCAAGCTGCTGTTCAACCAAATCGGACCCAATTTTTTTGGCTTCGTCACGGTTTTTGGTGGTGATGTAAACTATTCGAAGATTCTTGAACATAACCGGGAATTATTGTCTGTTTTCTGTTTTGATGAAAACTACAAAAAAGATCGGTATCGCTTTTGCAAAATATCATCTACTGTGATTCTGTTCGTTAATGAATATGGAAGCCTGCAGTGTAAACTCAGGCGCGGGAAGGTATTTTAAGAGACTCTTTGCTGTTGAATAGCGGAGCAAAAAACCGTAAGTTTACAGGCTATGATCCAAATCTTGATTTGGGTCAGATTCCAGCGCGAGAGTGGCGGAATTGGTAGACGCGCCAGATTTAGGATCTGGTACTTTAACCGGTGTGGGGGTTCGAGTCCCCCCTCTCGTACTTCCGATCTTTTACACAATTTGAAAACCTAATAGTAAACACGTGAATATCACCGTTCAGGAGCTTACCTCCGTAGATAAAGAGATTACACTCAAAGCCAACAGGGAGGACCTTTCCTCCAAGTTCGACAAAGCGTACAAAAAGTATCAAAAACAGATCCAGATGCCCGGCTTCAGACCGGGAAATGTACCCATGGGCCTGGTGAAAAAACGGTTCGGAAAAGAGATCGAACTGGAAGAAATCAACTCATACGTACAGGAAGTGTATGAAAAGGAAATCGTTCCTGAATATGAGCCGGTTGGCGAAACCCAGATGCTCGACATGTCGTGGGAAGACGGAGAACTGGAAGTGAAGTTTAAAGTGGGTGCCAAACCCGATTTCGAACTCACCGACCTTGAGAAGGTGAACGTTGACAAAATGGTTCATGATGTAACAGACGAAGAGGTCGATGAAGAAATCCAGCGAACCCTCGAACGGCAGGGTAACTGGAAGGAAACCGATTCAAAGATCACCGAAGAGAGCCGTGTAATCGTGGATGCCGTTACCGTGGATGCCGATGGCAAGCCTGTTGAAGGCGAGAAAGACGAGGACCAGAAGATCGACCTGCGCCAGGAAGGAGCCAAGGAATTCCGCGAAAAGCTGGTTGGTAAAAATGTCGGAGATGTCGTAAAAATGGAACTCGGAGAAGGTGATGATATTGACCGTTTCGAAATACACGTGAAAAAAGTGGAAGTGATGGATCAGGCAGAGCTTACCGACGAGTTTGCCAAAGAACAGTCGGGCGGACAGGCATCCAACATGGATGAGTTCAAAAGCTTCATCAAAAGCCGTATGCAGGAGTATTACGATCAGTCGGCACGCGACATGTTCCGTCAGGATGTGATCGATGCGCTTACTTCAGCTCACGATTTCGGCATTCCCGAAGTAATGGAAGAGCAGATCCTCAATAACTATGTAGAGTACGCCAAGCAGCAGTCAGGCGGTGAGCTTCCTCCCGATTTCAGCTTCGATGACTACAAGGAGAAGATGCGCGACCAGGCTAAAAATGAAGGTAAATGGGCATTTATCAACGAAAAACTCCAGGCCAAGTTCGATGATATCGAAATTAAGCCGGAAGACATTGATGAGTTTATTTCGGCTGATGCAGCCCGTTACGGTGCAACCCTGGATCAAATGAAGGCATATTATGCCCAGAATCCATCACAGCTTGAGAATCTGAGAACAAGCATCCGTGAAAATAAAGTTTTTGATAAATTGAACGAGGTTGTTACCATCAATGAACTCTCGAAAGACGAATTTCGTAAAAAGAGAGAAAAGAAGGACAAAGAGTAAATAACAGGCAATACCCATGAATGTGAAGCAACCCCTTTATGAAATCCCCGATTTGAACGATTCATCATCAGTTCAGAACAGCCTGATACCCATGGTGGTAGAGACCACCAACCGTGGTGAAAGGGCGTACGATATCTATTCGCGCCTGCTGAAAGACCGCATTGTGATACTCGGTACACCGGTGAATGACGCCGTGGCCAGTACCATTGTGGCACAGCTGCTGTTCCTTGAGTCGCAGGATCCCGAAAAAGATATAAATCTCTATATTAACAGTCCCGGTGGAGTTGTTTCTGCCGGAATGGCCATCTACGACACGATGCAATACGTAAAATGTGATATAGCAACTACCTGTGTGGGCATGGCGGCATCGATGGGTGCGGTTCTGCTCACCGCCGGAGCCAAAGGTAAGAGAAACGTGCTTCCCCACGCCCGCGTCATGATTCACCAGCCGCTGGGTGGTGTTCAGGGACAGGCCAGCGATATCGAGATTGAAGCGCAGGAAATTATTCGTATTAAGCGTGAGTTGAGCGAAATTCTGGCACATCATTCGGGCAAAAACGTAGATCAGATCATTAAAGATTCTGACCGAAATAAGTGGTTGACTGCTGAGGAAGCAAAAAACTACGGCCTTGTTGATCGTGTAATGCGCCGCGACAAATAATTAATTTCACTTAATAGCAAAGGGGTGGTAGCCGATACCCCCTTGATACCAAGAGAACGTTTAAATCCAGATCCGGCACAATGAGTAAAAATAAAAATAACGAACTCGTTTATTGTTCCTTTTGCGGGCGGTCGAGCCAGGAAGTGAACTCTATGGTTGCCGGGCCCGATGTGTACATCTGCAACCACTGCGTTGAAGATGCTTCGAGCATAATTCAAAGTGATCTGGCATCCCTGTCGCGCCGGCGCGACAAGCAGTATCGCCCGATGCTGAAGCCACTCGAAATAAAGGCGAAACTTGACGAGTACGTAATTGGGCAGGATGACGCCAAAAAAGCACTCGCGGTTGCCGTTTACAATCACTACAAGAGAATTTCATCCGGTGCGGAAATCAACATTGACGATACACGGATCGAAAAAAGTAACATCTGCCTTCTCGGGCCAACAGGCTCGGGTAAAACCCTGCTTGCACGAACTCTCGCAAAAATCATCGACGTTCCATTTACCATTGCCGACGCTACGGTTCTTACAGAAGCCGGATATGTGGGCGAGGATGTGGAGAGCATTCTGAGCAATCTGCTGCAGGCGGCCGACTACGACGTTGAGCGTGCCAAGCGTGGCATGGTGTACATTGATGAAATTGACAAGGTATCGCGCAAGAGCGATAATCCATCCATAACCCGCGATGTGTCGGGCGAGGGCGTTCAGCAGGCGCTGCTGAAGATTCTTGAAGGCACTACGGCCAATATTCCACCCAAGGGAGGAAGAAAGCACCCTGAACAGAGCTTTATTCAGCTCGATACATCCGATATCCTGTTTGTCTGCGGCGGAGCTTTCAGCGGCCTTGAGGAGATCATCTCGCGCAGATTATCAACCTCTTCGATGGGCTTCCAATCCGATGAGCAGAAGAAGTTTGATAAAAATGACCCGACAATCTTCACCAAGGTAGAGCCCGAAGACCTTCAGAAGTTCGGCCTAATTCCGGAACTGATCGGCCGTCTGCCGATTATCTGCGGTCTTGAAGAGCTTTCCGATGATGCGATGATTGAAATTCTTCTGCAGCCGAAGAACGCCATCACCAAACAGTACAAGAAACTGTTCCAGATGGAAGATGTGGAGCTGGTTTTCGAAGATGACGCGCTTCAGGCCGTGGTTGAGCGTGCCAGAGTCAGGAAAACCGGTGCACGCGGGCTGCGATCCATTCTTGAAGATGCCATGCTCGATATCATGTTTACCCTGCCTTCCATGAAGAATGTGAAGCGCTGTGTGATTACCCGCGAAACAATCGAGAAGAAGGCTCCTCCGGTTTACGAAAAGCGTAAAGCATCGGCATAGCAATAACAGCCTCTCCGTTTAGTTAGTTATGATGTCCTTTTTTTTGGATATTGGTGCATCATATCAACTGAATACCCGATTTTGCCATGCAACGTCTGCTACCTTCTAGCCGTATTAAAATCATATTGGTTGTACTGCTCGTACTTCTTGCCGGCGCCTCTTTTGTTTATAACCAATTTTTGCTGAACCGAATCATGGAGCAGGAACGAGCCAGCATTGAGCTCTGGGCCAAAGCGTTCGAATTCAACAATCTTCCGATCCATGAGCGGAAAAGCCGCGACATGTTCACCGTTGCAGCTGCACTTCAATCCTATCCTGAAGTGCCCGACAGCCTTGCCCGAATGATTCTCGATGCTGAAGCAGCGGAATCGCAGAGTAACTTTACGTTCGAGCATATCATCAAACCCGATCTTTTTCAGATTCCGGTAATTGTGGTAGACGAATCGGGCTTTATCGTTTTATACAGAAATATTGATGATGATGCGGCCGGTATCGATCGCGAAGAGTTTATTGATACATATTATGGCTATAATGATCCCATACCGATAATTTTTGGTCAGGAACCCAAATTGCAGCAGCAGTATGTGTACTACGGAGAAAGTCCTACACTGCAGTATCTAAGATATTTTCCATACGTTCAGTTTAGCATCCTTGGCCTGCTTCTCGCAATTGGCTACACCACGTACAGAAGTATAACCCGTTCCGAGCAATCGAATCTGTGGGTTGGAATGGCAAAGGAGGCGGCTCATCAGCTTGGTACACCGCTATCGAGCATGTATGGATGGCTTCAGCTCCTCAAAGATAGAAATCAGGGAGATGAGGAAGAGCTGTCGATTGTTTACGAGATTGAAAATGACGTAACCAGGCTTAAGGGCATTGCAGAGAGATTCAACAAAATCGGATCTCGTCCGGAGTTAAAGCGTGTAAGCCTTGAACCCATTATCGATGAAGTTTTGGCCTACATGGAAAAACGATTGCCGCAAATCGGAAAGCATGTTGATCTTCGAAAATCTATTGAAACAAAGGCTAAGCTCGACCTTAACCCTGAGCTGTTTCAATGGGCCATTGAAAACCTGGTAAAAAATTCCATGGATGCGATGAAGGACAGCCGCAACGATGCCTGGCTTGCCATCAGGGTTACTCAGGATATGAACCAGGTTAGAATTGACATCGAAGACACGGGTTCCGGTATAGACCGAAAAGCAGTGAATGAAATATTTAAACCAGGCTACAGTACCAAAAAACGAGGCTGGGGTCTGGGTCTAAGTCTTACAAAAAGGATCATCGAGGAGTATCACAACGGTAAAATCTTCGTACTCAGCACAGAAGTAAATAAAGGCACTACTTTCAGGATTATATTGCCGCTGTCATAGGCAGTGCGTATGCTGCTAAGCGTACCTGTTTACAGACTCAGTCAGGATAAGTTTGAAGCGCCTGGGTGTTCCGAATTGCGTCGGTGGACTCCAAAGAGGTAAAATATCAGATAAAGGATCTGGATCAGTCGTGAGTATACCCGCGCTTGGTGGCGTACTCCATGAGCTGAGCTTTTAGAAGATTACGTCCCCTGTGAAGCCGCGAACGAATTGTACCGATCGGAACGTCAAGCATGTTGGCGATCTCCTCGTATGTGAAATCTTCTACATCGCATAGCAGCACAACAGTCCTGAAATCTTCAGGAATCTCTTCCAGTGCATGGGATAGATCGTCATCAATTAGATCCCGGAACATTTTGTCTTCAAGATCAGATGTGTCTGTTCTTTCTGCACGAATAGTTTCATAAAAAGATGAAACCTCATCATAGTCAACTTCCTGTGGCTTCTTGGACTTTTTACGATAGTTGTTGATGTAGGAATTTTTCAGAATTCGGAAGAGCCAGGCCTTGGCATTTGTGCCCTTTTCGTAGCTGCTAAAAAATCGATAAGCTTTAACAATAGTGTCTTGCACTAGATCTTCCGCGTCATTGGGATCAGATGTGAGACGTAGACCGAAATTGTAAAGAGCATCCAGATGAGGGATAATTTCCTCATTAAAGTCTTCTTGTTTTCGGATTTCCTGTTTGGTGAGTTCCGCCATCCCGCTTCCGTCAGAACATTAAAAATTAAAGTGCTTGATTGATTACAAAATACGTATAGAAAATACAATCATTGCAAACATCGTTCACATCGACTAGAATCTAACACTCTAGTGTGTTACAGTCCAATTGATAATATTGATCGGCATCGTAAGGAAATTTAATAAAGCCATAGCTTTGCAGTGTAAAGTGGCTATTAAATTCTCATGATAACGATCAAATCATAAATTGCGTGAGTCCACGCAGCCATGCCAAATCCTCTAGTAACATAAATAACATTTAGTGCTAAGCCAAATAGAAACCTAAATAAAAATGAGCCAAATGTAAAAATATCAGCAAATTCACCTATGTAGTGAACACCGCTAAACAGAAGTGCCGCAAAGATTGCACTGATAGAATAAGCGCTTTTTTTTCCTTTAAATATTTTTGAAAAAATGTAGACAAGCAGGCTCACAAGAATTACCCTAAAGAAGAGTTCTTCGTATAAACCGGCTCCAAGCGATAATGCAATCAGCTGGAGCTTGTTCATTCCCGCAAGTGAACTATCGGCGGACAAGTTCAAAAGAGCGCCCAAAAACATACTGATGATTATACTCACAGCAACAGCGTAAACAAACGCTTCGGCAAGCATAAAGCCGAAATAGGATTTCTTCACATGCTGCAGTTGATCACGCTTTTTAAACACAATAATTCCGCCAATAATAGCAGCGGAAAATAGCGTGGCAGATATGGCGTTAAGACCGAAATAGGAGAATATGGTTTTGAACCAGACATCGACGGATATTCGCACCAGATAAGCTGTATCGGGCTGGGATATGAGTATAAGCAGTTCATACAGAAGCAGCAGAGGTACACACATCAGATAGCTGTAGAGTATTCCTCTTGTTTCCCGATTGTACCTTTCAAGTTTTTGCACGGGATGTCGATCAGTTATCGAGGTAGATGGTAACCTCAGCCCTGTCGAGAGAGCTGAAGCCAAGCATGTCGAATGCCTTATGTGATAACTTAAGCCCTTCGCCCGAAATACGATCATTAATTCGAACGAATACACCCACGCCGGTACCGGGATTTTCGATGAAAATTACATTGCCGAGTGCCATATTCGCGTGTGCGGCGGTTAGCATGTCGGGATTGTATAATTCACCGCTTGTTGTCGGTGATGCAATGTCTGATTCGTCATAACGAAGTGCGCGAACACTTCCGAGGTCTTCAAGTGTAGCCCCTCTTTGATATGGATTGCTAAATGTACGGGTTGGGGGCAGCAACACGGTTATTCTATTTCCGGGCCTGAGAGACGCAATGTCCGTACCGGGGTTCAAAGCAAGAAGTTCACTTTCACTCATTTGAAACTTTTCGAGAACATTGCTTACGTCCTCGCCCGACTCGACTCTGTATTGCACAAAACGACCCTGATGAGTGGAAGTTTCTGCTGTTTCTGCAACCGATGGTGCCGACGAACGCATTTCACGAACAATGAGCTGTTGTCCGATTCGCAGCAAATCGCCTTCAAGATCATTCAGCTCACGCAGTTCTGCGATAGTCATACCATGTTCGTTTGCAATGCGAGTAAGCGTATCACCGCTTCGCACTGTGTAATACGTATTCATATCGGGCTGTTCTCCGATGCGAACAATAGACTGCCGTTCTTCAGGTTCTTCTGCAGGCAGAGGTGTAACATCTTGTTGATCGCCGTTTTCCGGTAGAAAAATTGTAAGCTCGCTGCCAAGTTCCAGATTGGTGTCGCGCAGATTATTCCATTGCTGTATTTCTGCAATGGTTACACCATACTTTCGAGATATTGCAAACAGGGTTTCTCCGGGTTGAACCTCGTGAGTAATCTCGTTCTGCTGTCTTGGCGGGGAGATGCGAAGCGTTTGGCCTGCTGCAAGGTTGTCGCTATCCAGGTCATTCCACCTTCTTAAATCACCAACCGTGAGGTTGAAATCCCGCGCAATGCTGAACAACGTCTCGCCGGGCTGCACGGTGTGAAATTCACTCTGTTGCTGCGAATAAACTTCACTTGAAGGATAGAGCATGAGCAATCCCAGAATAGAGAGTGCGAGTAAACAAGTGTATGGTCTAATCCTCATGGTCACGGTCAATTATTAAGCGTTTCGAGTGCATCCTTCAATTCAAGTTCCGTTCTGTTTTCGCCCTTAGCCAATGCAAGACGGATGCCCCGATGCAAAAGATTTCTTGCATCATCAGGCCTTCCTGTTTGCTCGTAAAGCTTTCCAAGATGATAGTAAACGCCAAGGTAATCTGGTTCTTGTTCTAAAATGGATTCAAACAATATCCTTGCCTTGGATACTTGATTTTGCTTCATCAGTTCCAATGCAAGTGCAAACTTCGTAAAAGAATCATCCGGATTCTTTTTCAGAAAATGAACCAGCTTTTTGATTTTATCTTTTGGTTCATTCATTGTCGTTCAGTGATCTATAACGGTTCAGAATCTCTTCCATTGAGTCGCCACCAAATTTTTCGAGTACGGCATTGGCCAGTACAGGAGCTACCACGCTTTCGGCCACCACAACTGCTCTCGGAAGTGCGCAAACATCGGAACGTTCATACCGAGTATCCTGCTCTTCTTTCGTATCCAGGTCGGCAGTTTTCAGCGGCTTGAGCATGGTCGGGATGGGCTTCATCACGCCGCGAAGTATAATTGGCATCCCTGTAGTCATGCCGCCTTCCAATCCTCCCGCTCGGTTGGTTTTACGAGAAAACCTGCCGTTCCACTCAATTTCATCATGAACCTGATGTCCGGGATTTCGGCCCGCCTCAAACCCATAGCCAATCTCTACTCCTTTCATGGCCTGCGTGCTCAATATTGCCTGGGCAAGCTGCCCGTCCAGTTTTCTGTCCCAGTGTACATAGCTGCCCAGACCAGCAGGAAGCCCGGTAATGATAATTTCGTAGATGCCGCCAAGCGAGGTTCCTTCTTTTCTGCGAACTTTAATTTCTTCGCGCATCTGGTCGCTAAGAGTGCTGTCGAGGCAGCGCACGTCCGACTCGTCAGCTGCCTTATAAACAGCTTCCGCACCTGTGTTGGCCAGCGGATCTGCGGCTTTTCTCACATCTTCCCAGGAACTGTATCCCACAGAACCCAGCTGTATCACATGTCCGCCAATTTCAATTCCAAGTTCCAGTAAAAAGCGTCGTGCTACAGTACAGCAGGCCACGCGCATAGCGGTTTCCCGAGCGCTCGATCGCTCTATTACCGGCCTTATATCGTCGAATCCGTATTTCTGTACGCCAACAAGATCTGCGTGTCCGGGCCTTGGCAGGGTAATCCGTTCCACATCGCCTCTTTCACCGTCTTTGGCCATCACTTTTGGCCAGTTGCTTTTGTCTTTTTCAAAAGCACGGTTTACCATGCTGAATGAGATCGGTGCGCCCGTGGTTTTGCTGAATCTGACACCCGAGCCAATAATCGCTCTGTCTTTTTCGAATGCCATGCGCCCACCCCTGCCATAACCCTGCTGGCGACGCACAAGATGGGTTTCAATGTAGTCTTCTGTTAATGTAAGTCCTGCAGGTGCACCTTCCACAATTCCCGTAAGTTCGGGTCCGTGTGATTCACCGGCTGTAAAATATCTGAACATATCTGGGTTTTATCATATCTGTCTGAGAAAGGAACAAAGATAAGAGATAATTCATCTATCTGCTTTTTTTGTTCCGGTACCTTTTCGTGTTTATACGTTTTGTACCTTATGGGTCTTTCTCATGAGAGTTTCATCAGATACCCTATGGTGCGACACTTTTTCTAAAAAAGTTTAGTAATTTGCACGTAAATAGAGGGCTGTGTCCGTTATAAAGTCAATACAGTCATAAGCTTTTATTCCATTCATGCACTCGCTTAACGAAGTAGGTAAATACAGTTCATTACTTTACCAGGCTCTGAGGTCTTCGACGGAGTTCGGTACTTACAGAAAAAATCTGTTTCAGGAGCTGGTTAAAGTAGGATACGACTCCGTGCCGATAATAATTTTGACCGGAATATTTACAGGCTCGGTAATGACGCTTCAGTCTGCCTACCAACTGCAGTCGGCATTTATTCCGCTTTCTACCATTGGAGCAATTGTATCTGAATCGATTCTGATCGAGTTGGCTGCGGTTATTTCGAGCCTTGTATTGGCAGGTAAGGTGGGTGCAAGGGTAGCAACCGAGCTTGGCACGATGCGGGTGAGTGAGCAGATTGATGCTCTGGAATCGATGGGCTTCAACTCCGTTTCTTTCCTGGTTGTGCCGAGGGTACTGGCCGGAATCCTCATGTTTCCCGTTCTCTATATCGTTGCCAGCGTTACCGGGATAGGAGGTGGCTTGGCGGCCGGATTTTTTTCAGGCACGGTACCGCCTTCAGATTTTCTGCAGGGGGCAAGAACATACTTTTATCCCTGGAACGTTATTTTTGGGTTCACAAAAATGTTTGTTTTTGGGTTTATCATCACCTCGGTTTCGTGTTACAAAGGCTATTATGCCAGGGGAGGTGCTGAGGGTGTGGGACAAAGCACCACAAACGCTACGGTTTTGAGCTGTATTTTTGTACTCCTGGCTGATTTTATACTCGCAGCACTGTTGCTTTAATATGATTGAAATTAAAAATCTTACGAAACGTTTTGGAGATCTTCTGGTATGGGAAGATGTTTCCTTCAAGGTTGAAGATGGTGAAACGCTTGCCATTATTGGACGCTCGGGATGCGGCAAATCTGTACTTATGAAACACATCAATGCGCTGCTTTACCCGGATACGGGCAAGGTCTTAATTGATGGCAGGGATATACATGCTCTGGACTATGTGGACTTGCGAAAACAGCGTCAAAAGTTCGGAGTTCTGTTTCAGGGCTCGGCACTATTCGACTCAATCAATACGTTTGAAAATGTGGCTTTTCCGCTTCGGTATTTTACGAATCAAACGGAAGAGGAGATCCATGAAAATGTGATGAAATCCCTGACCTATGTTAATCTTGAAGATTCGGCAAATAAAGAGACTTCAGAACTATCGGGCGGGATGAGGAAAAGGGTCGGATTGGCAAGAGCCATTGTTCTTGAACCCAACTATATCATGTACGACGAGCCAACTTCAGGACTCGACCCCCAAACAGCTGACGAGATTAATGGCTTGATTAATGCTATGTCGGAAACTTTCGATGTAACATCGATCGTAATTACACATGATATGCATAGCGTGCTCGAGGTAGCCGATAAGGTGGCTTTTCTGGATCAGCAAAAACTTAGCTGGTTCGGTACCATCAGCGAAATGAGAAACTCAAACCACAAAGAGCTGATAGATTTTGTATCAGCCAGTGAATATCAAATAAAGGCAGGATAACGGATCATGAAATTTAGTAACGAAGCCAAAGTTGGACTAACGGTATTGCTTGCATTTCTTGTAGCAGTGGTGGGTTTCCGGTTTATGCGAGATGTACCCATTTTCAGGCAGTCGCTGGAGATTTCTGCCACATTCGAACGGGGCGATGGTATTAGCCAGGGCAGTATCGTAAATGTTAGCGGAGTAAAAGTGGGCTCAGTTAGCCGGGTGCAGCTCACCCCCGATCTCCAGGTGAGAGTGGTGATGCGGCTTGATGACAAGATCCCCATTCCGAGAAATTCTGTAGCTCACCTTACCAGTTTAGGTATTGTGGAGGGCAAATCTATTGTGATACGCCTGGGTGATTCCGACGAATTGCTTCAATTTGGCGATGAAATAGACGGGGTATATATAGAGAGTATGACTGAAGTGCTTGGCGCCCGAAGTGAAGAGATTGCAGGAGATGTTTCAGAATCGCTCTCTGAGCTGAATGTTTTTTTGCGACAGCTGAACACTGCCTTCGACGATGATACCCGCGTAACACTCGATCAAACCCTCGAAAGCGCCTCGAAAGCCGCACAGGGGATTGCAGAGCTTCTCGAAAACAAACAACAGGAAATTAGCGATGCCATTGATGCGGGCAGCAGAATGATGGCTCAGCTCGATACGCTCGCAACCGACAGCAGGCCACGTATCGACAGCGTAATGGTTGCGCTTCAACAAAATCTGGAAGATCTGGAAAGAGTAAGAAACGAGGTTGAATCGGCCACCGCCAACCTGAATGATATTCTGGGGAAAGTTAATAATGGTGAAGGCACACTCGGAAGATTGGTAAACGATGCTTCGGTTTATGATAACCTTGATGAACTCACCAAAGAGCTAACCGAATTGGTTCGCGGAATAAATGAAAATCCGGGACGTTATCTTCGTCATATGAGCATCATTGAACTTTTCTAAAATGAATAAACAATAGACTCGTTACCACCAAAGCAGATTGCTCTTCGCATGATGTTATCGTATCTTATCAGGCTCAGGAATTTTTTTAAATATCAATTGTAAATGTAGATTTAGAGGTTTTTCCCATGGGAGTAATGGAAAAAATGAGAAACAGTACCGCATCGATTTTGTGGATACTGATATTCTCTTTTGGAATACTTTGGGTTTTGGCTGACGTTGACTTTTTTAGCGGTCTCACCCAAGGACCGAGAAATTTAGGAGAGGTAAATGGCGACGAGATAAGCCTTGATGAATATAATCAGCGTGTAAATTTTTACACCGAGCAGTTTACCCAGCAAATGGGCTCATCCATGTCTCCTGAAATGCGAGCCCTCTACGAAAATCAAGCGTGGGAAGATCTTGTGGCTGCGCGCCTGATGACCCAGAAAATGAACCAGCTCGGTATCACCGTAACCGACAGTGAACTTGTTGATATGGTAACCGGTGATAGTCCGGCGCCTTTCATCCGGCAACAGTTTCAGCAGGAAGATGGCACCATCGATAGAATCGCCCTGAGAAACGCTATTGAGTCACCCGAGAACAGTGAAATCTGGATTTTGATAGAACAACAGCTTCGCGAAGAGCGCCGCCAGCAGAAAATGAACAATTTTATTGCTTCAGGAATGCGCGTAAGTTCACTCGACATCAACAATGAGTTTATTCGCGATAATTCTTATGCAGATATTCGATTCCTACGCTTTCCTTTCAGCGAGATACGCGATGATGAGATTTCGGTTAGTGAAGAGGAAATGCGTGAATATTATCGGAATAACCCCGACAGATTTCAGCGCAGCGAACAATACCGTTTCAGGTACGTAAGCTGGGATAAAAGCCCAACTCAGCGCGATACACTCAATACCATTCAGGAAGTCGAAGATTTACGAATGGCATTTGCCGATGCGGTGAATGATTCTATCTTCGTAAGAAGGTATCAGTCTTCTACGCCTTTCCGGGGTGCCTTTGTACATAAGGATGATATTCGGGATGAATTTCGCCCCGTAATCGATCTTGAGATAGGTGAAGTTTCTGAGGTAATCTTGATCAACGGTGATCCGCATGCATTCAAGAAAATTGACCGGCGGGGTGATGAAATTCAATTTGCCGTACTCTCATACAAAGTTGAAGCCGATCCCGTAGGAACTATAGACAGGCTCGCCGAACTTGCAGAAGAGTTCAGATTCTACGCCTCTTCCGATGGTTTTGAATCTGAAGCAGAGCGCGAAGGCCTTGAAATACGGGAAGCTATCGCAACAAAAGGCACGCCATTCATACCCGGAATAGGTCAAAGCCAAAAAGCCCTGAATGCCCTCGAAGACCTGAGGACAAACAGAATTTCGGAGCCGATTGAGCTTGATGAGAAGTTTATTGTGGTGCAAATGATTGAGCGTATTCCGGAAGGAGTAAGGCCATTTAACGAAGTGCGATCACAGGTTGAAAACGCTGTTCGCAATCAGAAGCGCAGAGAGTTGATGGTTAGCAGAGTTGAAGAGCTTCTTGCAGGTGGTGCTAATGAACTTGAATCTCTGGCTTCTGCAGCCGAAAGGGAAATTCAGAGCGGAATAGGTATCCGAAAGGGAGGTTCATCAATCCCCGGTGCCGGGCGCGAATTAAAAGTAATTGGTTCCGTATTTAGCATGAATCCCGGCGAAATGTCGGGCGCAATTCGCGGTGAAAATGCTGTTTTTGTAATCGTTGTTGATGAACTCGATATGGCAGATCCCGCCACTATGACCATATCTGAACGTAATGAAATTCGGAATCGACTAGAGCAGCAGCAATTCATGGCCTTCAACAGTATATTTATTGACCGCCTGAAAGAAGACGCGAGAATTCGGGATAACCGCAGCCGCATTCTCAGATAGTAGAAATTCAATACTTTAATGTGCATACATGACACAGAAGGGCAAGGGATTATCTCTTGCCCTTTTTTATTTTTCTAAAGATGAGAGCTAATCAAAAAAAGGACAAATTATGGATGCAGAGGGCGCTGAGCCTGGCATCCCATGGGTTAGGATATGTATCTCCCAATCCGATGGTTGGCTGTGTGATTGTATCATCTGAGGGAGATATAATTGGGGAAGGATATCACGAGAAGTATGGGAAAGCACACGCAGAAGTAAATGCAGTGCAGAGTGTGAAAGTCATGAAAACCCTCGAAGGGGCAACAGTCTATGTTACCCTGGAACCTTGTTCTCACACGGGTAAAACACCCCCATGTGCCGATATGCTGGCTAAGCACCCATTGGCAAGAGTGGTAGTTGCCATGGCTGATCCGTTCCCGGAAGTAAATGGACGGGGCATAGAAAAGCTAAGAAAGGCGGGCATTCGGGTAGATGTCGGTATATTGGAACAAGAGGCCAAGCAGCTAAATGAAAAATGGCTGCATGCCCTGGAATTAAAGCG
>SL_3KL_010_SEDDRAFT_10002428_pt1 | contig 17004 bp, 16 predicted proteins | sample SodLakKL_010_SED_2_FD_10381 | JGI IMG/M metagenome (IMG submission 10381) | reverse complement strand
GAAGCACGCCGGTGACGACCTGGAGAATGCGTCGAGCCATGGAGATCACCTGCCGTAGGGGAAGGGAAGACCGTGGGTCTGCGGGGGTGGAGGCGAGGCGGAGTCGAGGGGTGCCTGACCTTGTGGTCAAAGCTAGTGGAAGATAGTTTAGGCAAGACTAAATTCAAGTTTAGGGTAGCCTAAAAACTGACTTCCTCCCGATCCGGCCATGCGCCCAGCAACTTTTCACCTGCGCCAGGGACCGCCGCTCCTGCGACGAGGGCCTCCGCGCCCGCAACTCAGGAAGATGGTACTCCCGATCCTTGCGGCCGTTGCACTCCTGGCCGGCTGCGAAATCCCCGAGGGGCGGTCGCCGGGCGAACCGCTGCGCGTCGTCACCACCACGGGGATGATCACGGATGTGGTTGAGCGCGTGGGAGGAGACCGGATCCAGCTCCATGGCCTCATGGGACCGGGGATCGATCCCCATCTCTACCGTGCCAGCGCCGGGGATGTGCGGCGATTGGACTCGGCCGATATCATCTTCTACAACGGCCTGAATCTGGAGGCGTCGCTGGGACGGGTACTGGAAGAGATGCGGGTACGGACCGAGACGGTGCCGGTGGCGGAGGCCCTACCCCGGGAACTCCTTCTGGAGGACCGGGATGTGGCCGGGGCCTTCGATCCCCATGTCTGGCATGACGTGGCGCTCTGGTTGCGGGTCGTGGAGATCGTTGCCCAGGCCTTGGAAGGAGCCGACCCAGAGGGCCGGGAGTACTTCCGGGCCAACGCAACGCACCTCATGGAGGAAATGAAGGAGCTGGATCTCTGGATCCGAACCGAGGTGGCCCGCATCCCCGAGGAGCGTCGGATCCTCGTCACCGCCCATGATGCCTTCGGATACTTCGGTCGGGCGTACGGATTTCGGGTGGAGGGGCTTCAGGGGATCACCACCCTCACGGAGGCCGGAGCCGGTGACGTCCAGCGGGTTGCCCGCCTGGTTGAGGATCACGGGCTCCCCTCCATCTTCATCGAGTCTTCCCGACCCCGGCGCAACGTGGAGGCGGTTCGGGCTGCGGTTCGCGCACGGGGCGTGGGCGTGGAGATCGGGGGCGTGCTCTACTCCGACGCCCTGGGGGACAGGGAATCGGCCGCCGGTGACTACCTTGGGTTCATGCGCGAGAATGTCCGGACCATCGTGGAGGCTCTGAAGGAACCCCCGACCGTCAACGGTACCCCCGGGAGGCCCTGGACGTGAGTGACGAGATGCGATCCTCCGGAGTCGCCCAGACGGGTCCGTCTTCGGGGCGCACCTGGAACGTGGATGGAGATGCTCCGGATCCGGCGGTGCCGGCGCTGGAAGTGGACGACCTGACGGTGGCCTACAGGGAGCAGCCGGTTCTCTGGGATGTGGACCTCCGCATTCCCCAGGGGTCGTTGACCGCCATCGTGGGACCCAATGGAGCGGGGAAGACCACCCTCATCCGTGCCATCCTCGGTCTCGTTCCCCGGGCCGCCGGACGGGTTCGGATCCTTGGCTCGGTGCTGGAGGAGGTCCGGCGCCAGGTGGCGTACGTTCCCCAGCGGGGGAGTGTGGACTGGGACTTCCCCACCTCGGTGGAGGATGTGGTGCTCATGGGGACCTACGGGCATCTGGGGTGGTTCCGCCGGCCGGGACAGCGGGAGCGCGAGGCCGTCGGCCGAGCCCTGGAACGGGTTGAGATGACGGCCTTCGCCCGGCGTCAGATCTCGGAGCTCTCCGGAGGACAGCAGCAGCGGGTCTTCCTGGCCCGCGCTCTGGTGCAGGAGGCTCGGGTCCACTTCCTCGACGAGCCCTTCCAGGGCGTGGATGCCCGGACCGAACAGTCCATCGTGGAGGTGCTCCACGAGTTGCGGGATCGAGGCGATACGGTGGTGGCTGTGCACCACTCCCTGCAGACCGTGCCCGACTACTTCGACAGGGTTGTCCTTCTGAACGTGCGGCTCATCGCTGCAGGTCCGGTGACCTCGGTCTTCACCGACGACAACCTGCGCACAGCCTACGGAGGCCGGATTCCCTACCTTTCGCCGACCTCATCCCCGCCGCCACCGCCGTCCTCGCCGCCCGATTCCCGTTCCAGGGTGGAGGGCTGATGGACGGGGGCTTCATCCCGGCCCTCTTCACCGACCATACGCTCCGGGTGGTGGGGCTGGGGGCCGGAGCCGTCGGCGCGCTGGCGGGGTCGCTGGGCTGCTTCGCCCTTCTCCGGCGGCAGAGCCTTCTGGGCGACGCCGTATCCCACGCNGCCCTCCCCGGTATCGCCCTGGCCTTCCTCCTCACCGGATCCCGGGCCACGCCGGTCCTGGTCTTGGGCGCGGCGGTGGCCGGGTGGCTGGGGACCCTCCTTGTCATGGCGGTGATTCGGCACTCCCGGATTCCGGAAGATTCGGCGCTGGGCATCCTCCTGTCGGTGTTCTTCGGAGTGGGACTCGTTCTTCTGACCTTTCTCCAACGGGGACCCACCGCAGCCCAGGCGGGGCTCGATACCTTCCTCTTCGGCCAGGCCGCCACCCTCCTGGTTCAGGATGTCATCCTGGTCCTGTCGGTGGGGACCGTGGCCCTGCTGCTCCTGGCTCTCTCGTGGAAGGAAGTGAAGCTCCTCTCCTTCGACCGCGAATTCGGGCGGGTCCAGGGAATTGAGATGGGCCGGGTCGATGTCCTCCTCACCTCGCTCCTGGTGGTGGCCATCGTCCTGGGGCTTCAGACGGTGGGAGTGGTGCTCATGAGTGCCCTGGTGGTGGCTCCGGCGGCCGCGGCGCGCCAGTGGACGGACTCGCTGGGGCGGATGGTGGTGCTGGCCGGTGCACTCGGCGCAGGCGCAGGAGTGGGCGGCGCGTGGGTGAGTACCCTGGGTGACGGAATTCCCACCGGACCGGCCATCGTGCTCCTGGCCTCCACGGTGGTGGCCGTCTCGATCCTGGCGGCGCCGCGCCGCGGGATTCTGTGGGACCGGATCCGACGGCGTCGCGTTCACAGCCGGATCCGGAGAGGCGACCTGGTGCCGCCGGGGGCTGGGCAGACCGCCGCGCAGGCTCCTTCCGGCGGCTCGATCCCCATGGCGTCGCCCGGAGCCCATGGTGGCGGGAGGGAGGATTGATGCCCCTCCACGTGGAGATCCAACTGGTCGCGGTGGTGGTGGCGGCGGCGTGCGCCCTTCCCGGCGTCTTTCTCGTCCTGCGCCGGGTGGCCCTCATCAGCGATGCCATCTCCCACTCGGTCCTCCTGGGGATCGTCCTGGCCTTCTTCTGGGTCCGGGATCTGACCCATCCGGCCCTGGTGGTGGCCGCCACCGCCACCGGGATCCTCACGGTGGCCATGGTGGAAGCGCTGCACCGAAGCGGCCGGGTGAAGGAGGACGCGGCCATCGCTTTGGTCTTTCCCGCCCTCTTCTCCATCGCCGTCCTCCTCATCGCCCGGTACGCGGGCCAGATCCACCTGGATGTCCATTCGGTGCTCCTGGGAGAGATCGCGCTCTCGCCCTTCCGTCGGTGGGAGGTGGGGGGGATTGATCTGGGGCCTCGCAGCCTCTGGATGATGGGTGGGATCCTGGTCCTGAACGCCGGTGCCATCTTCCTGCTCTGGAAGGAACTGAAGCTGTCCACCTTCGACCCGGCCCTGGCCGCTGCCCTGGGGTTCTCACCGGTGGTGCTGCACTATGCCTTCATGGCTCTGGTCTCGGTGACGGCGGTGGGGGCCTTCGATGCGGTGGGCTCCATTCTGGTGGTGGCCCTCATGATCGCCCCTCCCGCCTCGGCCTGGCTCCTCACCGACCGCCTCACCCTCATGGTGGGCCTGAGCATGGTCCTGGCGGTGGCTGCCGCCCTCACCGGATTCTGGGCGGCATGGATCCTGGATGTCTCCATCGCCGGGTCCATGGCGGCCATGGCCGGCGTCGGATTCCTCCTGGCCTTCATCCTGGCCCCGGACCGTGGCGTGGTGGCGGGACTTCGGCGACGGGCCCGTCAGCGGGTGGAATTCGCCGCCATGCTGCTGGCCGTCCACCTCCTCCACCATGAGGGAACGAGCGATGAATGGGTTGAGACGCGCATCGACCACCTGCAGAAGCATCTCCGGTGGTCACCCGACTTCGCGCGGCGGGTCATCAACCGCGCCGAGTTCGCGGGGTGGGTGCGTCGGGAGGGGAGGGAACGATTGCGGCTGACCCCCCTCGGTCGGGAGACGGCCAGGGTGGGCATGACCCGGTGAGGTCGGCCGGGGTGGGGAAGACCGGGTGAGGGTCGGGGCGTCTGGGGGGTACACCCGGGAGACACGGGCGACATCCCCCCCTCCCTCCCGGTCTCTTTTTCCATTCGATTGACACCCCGGGGGCCGTCTGCGAGTATAAGTGGCTTGAGAACAGACCCCGGACGCGGGGTTCTGCCGGAACCCGCCGGGCCCCGGGGGGACAGCCCCGGACCGCCGACCTTCCAACCCCCGACGCCATCATGTTTTCCTCGATCCGCGTACGGATCGTCCTGATCCTGGCCGTCATCGGCTTCTCGGGATGGTATCTGTACTCGAACTATCAGCAATCGGGCTCCATCGTGAAGCTGGGACTCGACCTCCAGGGCGGGATGCATCTCGTCCTCGAGGTGGACGACCCCGAAGGGACCATGTCCCTGGAGGCCCGCTCCGACGCCATCGACCGCTCCGAGCGGATCATCCGGAACCGGATCGATGAGTTGGGCGTGGAGGAGCCCATCGTCCAGAAGGTGGGCCAGGACCGGCTCATCGTGGAACTGGCGGGTGTGGACGACGAGGAGCGCGCCCGGGAGCTGGTGGGCCAGACCGCCATGCTGGAGTGGAAGCTGGTGCGACCCATCTCCCAGGTCCAGGCGGCCCTCAGCCGAATCGATCGGGCCATCGTGGCCACGCTTGGCGCCGACTCGCTCCGGGCCATCGGTCGGGCCATCGAGGTGTCTCCGGCGGAATCCGATGAGGTGGCTGACCTCCTCTTCCGGACCGATCCGGATCAGGAGCCGGCGGAGCCTCCGGTGGACCCTGACACGGTGGTGGACGATGAAGAGGCGGAAGCGGTGCTCCAGGAGCTGGAGGCCGAGGCGGATCTGGCGGCGGAGGAGTTGGCTCTCCGACCCTTCACCTCGCTCCTCCTCACCAGCGAGGGGGACGGAGAGTTCCTCCTCCTGAACGAAGACTTCGCCCTGGCCCGCTCCTTCCTGGAGATCCCGGAGGTACAGGCCGTTCTGCCCCGGGAGATCTCACTCCAGTTCCACTGGGAGCCTGTGGCCATCGGGGGACGTCTCTATCGGGCCCTGTATGTGCTCGACCGGAATCCGTTCATCACCGGAGAGATGCTGGAAGATGCCAGCGCCACCCGGGACCAGCAGTTCAACCAGGCCATCGTTCAGTTCCAGCTCTCCCGGGCCGGCGGCCGGCTCTTCGGTGATGTGACCGGGCGTCACATCGGGGACCGCATCGCCATCCTCCTGGACAACGAGGTGGTGAGCGCGCCAGTGGTTCGCTCCCGGATCGGAGCCCGGGGTCAGATCGAATTGGGCCAGCAGGACATGGAAGAGGCGCGGGACCTGGCGCTGGTGCTTCGGGCCGGTGCCCTCCCGGCGCCCCTCCGCATCATGGAGGAGCGGACGGTGGGACCGTCGCTGGGACAGGACTCCATCGACCAGGGGATGCGCGCCGGCCTCATCGGTCTGGTGCTCATCGTCCTCATCATGATCGCCTACTACCGGTTCACCGGTGTCCTGGCGGTGCTCGCCCTCTCCGTCTACGTCATGCTGGTGCTGGGTGGTCTCGCAGCACTGAACGCGACCCTCACCCTGCCGGGAATCGCCGGTCTCATCCTCTCCATCGGTATGGCCGTGGATGCCAATGTGCTCATCTTCGAGCGCATACGAGAGGAACTGGCAGAAGGTCGAGCGGTCCGGACCGCGGTGGACGAGGGGTTCGGACATGCCCTTTCGGCCATCGTCGACGCCAACATCACGACCCTCATCACCGCGCTCATCCTGTTCCAGTTCGGCACCGGGCCGGTCCGGGGTTTTGCGGTGACCCTCTCCATCGGGATCATCGCTTCCTTCTTCACGGCTCTCTACGTCACCCGGTCCCTCTACCTCGTGTATCTGCGCGGTAAGAAGGCCCAGGACACGCTGAGCATCTGAGGTCGTCGGTCATGAAATTCTGGATCTTCCGAAACGCCCGGTTCCCCTTTCTCGAGTGGCGCAAAAAGGCCTACGTCTTCTCGGCGGTGGTCCTTTCCATCGGCGTTCTGGCCATGCTTGCCAACGTCATCCTCATCGGGAACTGGCAGAGCTACGGTGTCGACTTCACCGGAGGTACGCGGATCCTCGTGGAGCTTCCGGAGGGGGTGACGGAGGCCGAGCTCCGAGAGGCTCTGGGCGGGGCTGATGCACCGCCGGTATCCCGATTCGGCGCAGAGAACGAGTTCACCATCCGTGCCCCGGCCGAGGAGGGGGTGGCGGCGGAGGTGGTGGCCACTCGGATCCGCGACCAGATCGCGGCGAGCCCGGCCATCGGCGAGTTCGAGGTGCTCCAGACGGAGTTCGTGGGGCCCACCATCGGAGCAGAGCTGCAGCAGCAGGCCCTCCTGGCCATCCTCATCTCCTTCTTCGCGACCCTGATCTACCTGGCATTCAGGTTCGAATTCCGGTTCGGTCTCGCCTCCATCATCGCTACGGTCCACGATATCCTTCTGACCCTGGGATTCCTGGCCCTCTTCCGGGTGGAGATCTCGCTGCCCACGGTGGCGGCGGTGCTCACCATCATCGGGTACTCGCTGAACGACACCATCGTCGTCTTCGACCGCATCCGGGAGAACCTGAACAAGAAGGGTGGGCGCCGCGAGAATCCGGTGAGTCTCATCAACCGCTCCATCAATGAGGTGCTGCCCCGGACCGTGCTCACCTCGGGAACCACCCTGGCCGTGCTGTTGGCCCTCCTGATCCTGGGCGGGGCGGTGATCCGCGACTTCACCATCGTGCTGATCCTGGGTGTGGTGATCGGGACCTACTCCTCCATCTTCGTGGCCTCACCGGCACTCCTGGAAATCCAGAAGCGGTTCGGCACGAAGGAAGAGGCGGATCGCAAGAAGCGCCAGAGTTCCCGGAAGAAGAAGAAGGAAGCCATCCCGGTCTAGGCCGGGTCCGGATCCTGGGTTCGATGTGACCGGGGGAGGGCTTCGCCCGGGGGCGGCCCCCCCAGGACGAGCGAACAGCCCCCTCGCCGCCCATGCTCATCGACACCCATTGCCATCTGAGCCACGAGCGCTTCGCCTCCGACCTCCTCGACGTCCTCTCCAGGGCCGCGTCGGCAGGGGTCGGAGGCGTCGTTTCAATCGCTTCAACGCTGGACGACGCCGTGGCCGTTCGCCGTCTCCTGGCCGAGTTGCCGGAGCCGGACGGGGACGCTCCCACGCCCCGGTGCCATGTCGCCCGCACCGCCGGGATCCATCCCCATCACGCCGCGGACATCCCCACCGAGTCGCGCCGGCGTCTCCTGGACGAGCTTGCCCGGACTCCCCGCGCCGTGGCGGTGGGTGAGTGCGGACTGGATTTCCACTACGACTTCGCGCCGCCGGCGGCACAGCGAGCGGCGTTCCAGCTTCAGATCGAGGTGGCCTCCGAGACCGGCCTCCCCCTTGTGGTCCACTGCCGGGAAGCCGAGTCCGAGATGACGCCCATGGTGCAGGAGGCCGGGGAGGCCGGCGTCCAGGGCGTTCTCCACTGCTTTCCCGGAGACCTGAAGCTGCTGGAGACCGCCATGGATGCTGGTTGGATGGTGTCCTTCACCGGCCTTGTCACCTTCCGCTCCTTCGACGGAATCGAGGCGGTCCAACGCGTCCCCGACGACCGGTATATGCTGGAGACGGACGGTCCCTACATGGCTCCCACCCCTCATCGGGGCAAACGGAACGAACCGGCCTTCGTCCCGTGGATCCGGGACAAGGTGGCCGAAATCCGGGGCCAGGAGCCCGAATCAGTGGCTTCGACCACCACAGCAAACGCCCGCGCCTTCTTCCCGGAACTGGGGTTCTGAGCGATCTCCATGCGACGCACGATCCAGATCCTGCCGGACGCCGTGGCGAACCAGATTGCCGCCGGCGAGGTGGTGGAGCGTCCTGCATCGGTGGTCAAGGAGTTGGTGGAGAACGCCCTGGACGCCGGTGCCACACGGGTTGAGATCTCGCTTCAGGCCGGGGGCAAGCGTCTGATCAGGGTCTCCGACGACGGGGAGGGGATGGTCCGGGAGGATGCCCTCCTGGCGTTGGACCGCCACGCAACCTCCAAGATCGTCTCCGCCGAGGACCTCCGCTCCGTTCCCACCTTCGGGTTCCGGGGGGAGGCGCTTCCCTCCATCTCGTCGGTGTCGCGGGTTTCCCTGGAGACCCGGCACGCCTCGGAAGGGATCGGTACCCGGGTGAGGGTCCGGGGTGGAACCATTACCGGGGTGGAGGATCTGCCCCGGACCCCGGGCACCACCGTCACGGTGGAGTCTCTCTTCTTCAATGCTCCGGCCCGGGCGCGTTTTCTGCGAACACCGGCAGTGGAGACCCGGGCCGTCTCGGAACTCCTGATCCCACTCTGTCTGGCGCACCCGGCCGTCCGCTTCTCCCTGGAATCCGGTTCCAATTCGCTCCTGGACCTCCGCAGCGGGACGTCGCTGGCTCAACGGGTGGGGGAGCTCTGGGGAGCTGAGCTGAAGGAGACCCTCATGGAGGTTGAGGGGGAAGCGGCGGGACGACGGGTGCACGGCCTCATCCAACGTCCCGACGCCGCCGGGCCTGGCTTTCGGCGGGCGGCGCTCTTCGTGGGAGGGCGGCCATTCCGGGAGGCGGCTCTGCTCCGGGCCGTGGATCGGGGTTATCGCACCACGATCCCACCGGGGCACCGCCCCTGGGTGGTCCTCTTCGTGGATGTGCCGCCGGGGGAGGTGGATGTGAATGTCCATCCCACCAAGGCGGAGGTGCGTTTCCGGGATCGGAACGGGGTGGAGGCGCTGGTGGAGGAGACGGTGAGGCGTGCCCTGGAGGGAGAGGAGAGCGCCGCACGCTTTACCTCCGAGCCGGGGGAGGGAGGGACCGGGCTGGTCCGGGAGCGTCCCGATGCCGGTGGGTCCCGGTCACCGGTTTCGCCCCCGCCGTCCCCGTCTGGCCAGTCCGACTCCCAGATGGGCCTGTTCCTCTCGGCCGATCCGGTGGTGCGTGAGGGGGGGGGTGCCGGTGAAGGGGAGGCGGCAGCCGCGGGCCAGGGCGCTGACGTGGATGACATGGACACGCTCCCATCGTTGGCAAGGCCCCGCCTCTGGCAGATCCACAAGGCGTGGATCATGGCGGAGGTCCGGGACGGGATCCTCCTCATCGATCAGCATGCGGCCCACGAACGGGTGCTCTTCGAGCAAATCATGGCCCGGTTCCAGGGCGAAGGTGGTGAGAGCCAGCGTCTCCTCTTCCCCTTCACCGTCCGATTGACCCGCGCCGAATACGATCTGGTCCTGGACCTGGCGGGGCTCCTGAACCGAGCGGGATTCGAGGTGGAGGGCTTCGGGGGTGACACCGTCATCGTTCACGCCGTACCCAACCCCCACCCCCACTTCGACGCGGAGGGGTGCTTCCGCGAGATGGTGGATGAGTTGACCCATGGTTCCGAGTTGGTCCGGTCGGCTCGCAACCAGCACGAGCGGGTGGCCATGAGCTACGCCTGCAAGGCAGCCATCAAGGCGGGCCAGCCGCTGGACCTCCGGGAGATGCAGGAGCTCTTCGACCAGCTCTTCGCCACGGAGTTGCCCTTCCATGACGTCCACGGGCGGCCCACCACCGTCCGCCTCACCAGGGGCGAGCTGGAACGGAAGTTCGGACGATGAGCGAGTCGCCGGAGGCCCTGGCGTTGGTAGGGCCCACCGGCTCGGGAAAGACGGCCCTCTCCATCCCCCTGGCCCGGCGCCTGGGCGGCGAGATCATCTCCATGGACTCCCGGCAGGTCTATCGAGGGATGGACATTGGAACCGACAAGGTGGATCCGGAGGCTCGCCGGCTGGTGCCCCACTGGGGGTTGGACCTGGTGGAATCGGGCGAGCGCTTCTCCGCCGCCCGCTGGGCCCGCCTGGCTCGCCGCTGGATCCGGGAGATCCGGTCCCGGGGGCACGTTCCCCTTCTGGTGGGGGGCACGGGATTCTACCTGCGGAGCCTGCAGGAGCCCGTCTTCCGGGAGCCGCCGCGCGATGACGGGAGGCGCCGGGAGCTGGAGCGGTGGCTGGATCGCCTCACCCTGGACGAGCTGGTCCGGTGGACGGTGTGCCTCGATCCTGAGCGGGCCGATCTGGCCATGGAGGGGGGGCGCCAGCGGTTGATCCGGACGCTCGAGGTGGCGATCCTCACGGGAAGACCTCTTTCCTGGTGGCACCGGCACGCGCCCCCGGCCTGGCCGGCGGTGACGGTAGCCGTGGTGCTTCTGGAACGCCCTCGGGACGACCTCTATGATCGCATCAACCGGCGGGCCCGTGAGATGTTCGATCGAGGCCTGTTGGACGAGGTACAGGGGCTTCTCGACGGTGGCGCCCACCCCGACGATCCCGGGATGACGGGGACCGGGTACCGGGAAGCGGCAGCGGTGCTGTCCGGGAAGATGGGCGTCGAGGACGCGGTGGATGCGGTACAGCGAGCGACCCGCAGGTACGCCAGGCGGCAGGTCACCTGGTTCCGGCACCAGCTCCCGGAGACCGGGGTCCTGAGGCTGGATNCCGAACTCCCGCTGGACCGGCAGGTGGANACGGTGGCCCGGTGGGCGGAGGAATGCGGACTTGCCGGGTGAAGAACTGCAACCGACACGACAGGAGATCGGGTGAGAATCGGGATCACGTGCTATCCCACCTACGGTGGATCCGGTGTAGTGGCCACCGAGTTGGGGCTGGAGTTGGCCGAACGGGGCCATGAGGTCCACTTCGTGTCCTACGCCCAGCCCTTCCGTCTCGACCGGTTCCGGGAGCGGGTCTACTTCCACGAGGTGGAGATGGACCCCTACCCCCTCTTCGAGCATCCGCCCTATTCGGTGGCGCTGGCGGCGGCCATCCACGACGTGGCCGTCCAGCACGAACTGGACCTGATCCATGTCCACTACGCCATCCCCCATGCCACATCGGCGTGGATGGCCCGGGAGATGCTCCTGCCGGGCCGGACCCCCAAGGTGGTCACCACCCTCCACGGGACCGATATCACCCTGACGGGCAAGCATCCATCGCTCCATTCCATCACCCGGTTCTCGATCCAGAAGTCGGACGGGATCACCGCCGTGTCGGAGTTCCTGCGCAAGGAGACGGAGACCAGCTTCGGGGTGAATGGTGGACGGATCCGGGTCATTCCCAACTTCATCGATCCGGAGCGGTACCGGCGGGACGGAAAGCCCTGTCACCGGGCGACGCTGGCCCCCGGTGGAGAGAAGATCCTCATGCATATCTCCAACTTTCGTCCGGTGAAGCGTGTGGAGGATGTGGTGCGGATCTTCGCCCGGGTCCGGGCGGAGGGGGAGGCTCGTCTCGTCATGGTGGGTGACGGTCCGGATCGGCCCCGGGCCCAGGCATTGGCCGATTCGCTGGGCGTCGCCAACGATGTGATCTTCCTGGGGAAGCACACGCCGGTGGAGGAACTCCTGGCCTGCTCCGACCTCTTCCTCCTGCCCTCGGAGTCCGAGTCCTTCGGTCTGGCGGCCCTGGAGGCCATGGCCTGCGGGTCTCCTGTGATCGCCACCGCCGTGGCCGGATTGCCCGAGGTGGTGGAAGATGGGGAGACGGGCTTCCTCCACCCGCTGGGTGATGTGGAGGGAATGGCCCGGTCGGCCTGTCGCCTTCTGGGCGACGACAGCCTCTGGACCCGGTTCAGTGAAGCGGGCCAGCGCCGCGCGCGCGACGAGTTTTCCGCCGACCGGATCGTCTCGGTGTACGAGTCCTTCTACGAAGAGGTTCTGGCCGGGAAGGGGGGAGGAAAGGGATGAGCAAGATGGGAGGAGAAGGCGTTTCGTTCCTGGACCAGGAGTCTCTGGCTCAACTGGTGGCCCGGACCCTTGCCGAGGATGTGGGCGACGGGGACCGGACGACGCTCTGGACGGTGCCTCCCGGTCTACGGATGAGGGCCCGCATCGTCGCCCGGCAAGATCTGGTGGTGGCTGGGGGCGAGGTGGTGTTCGAGGTACTGCGTCAGGCCGCCCCGGGGAGTGCGCTGCACCTTCTGCTACCTGACGGCACCCGGGTGCAGGCCGGCACCGAACTGGTGGTTCTGGATGGACCGGCCCGGCAGATCCTCACCGCCGAACGGGTGCTCCTGAACTTCCTGGGACGCCTCTCCGGGGTGGCCACCCTCACCCGCCGGTTCGTGGATGCGGTGGCGGACACCGGAGCGGCCATCACCGACACCCGGAAGACGACCCCCGGGCTTCGGGCCCTGGAGAAGGCGGCGGTTCGGGCGGGGGGTGGGGTGAATCATCGATTCGGCCTCTTCGATATGATCCTGATCAAGGAGAACCATATCGCCGCAGCCGGTGGGGTTCGCCGGGCCGTGGAGGCCATTCGACGCGAGAACGCCGCCGGCCTTCCGGTGGAGGTGGAGGTCACCCGACCCTCGCAGGTCGAAGCGCTGGAGGGGCTCGGGGTGCCTCGACTTCTCCTGGACAACATGTCCAACGTGGAGATGCGGCGGATCGTGGAGTTGGTGGAAGGGTGGACCGACCCTCGTCCCCTCCTGGAGGCCTCCGGCGACATGACGTTGGATCGGGTGGCTGCAGTGGCCCGCACCGGCGTGGACCTGATCTCGGTGGGAGCCCTCACCCATTCCGCCCCGTCGGCGAATCTTTCGCTCCTTCTGGAGGGAGCGGAGCGGTGAAGATCCCCGGTGCCCGGAGGGTGGAGGTCCACGGCGTCATTCCCTCCACGAATCTTCGGGCTCGGGAGCTGGCGGCCCAGGGCGCCCCACCCTTCACGGTGGTGGTGGCCGATGGACAGTCCCGGGGGAGGGGGCGAAGCGGTCGGAAATGGCACTCCCCGCCCGGCGCGGGCCTCTGGATGTCCGTGGTGCTCTCCGCGCCGGCGGACGGTCCCCACGGGCGTGTCTCCATCCTTCTGGGGATTGCCGCCGCCGAGGCGGTGGAGGCGGTGGCCGGTGTGGAGGTGGGGCTCAAGTGGCCCAATGACGTGCTCCTGAGGTCATCCCGGCCATCGGACCGGGTCCCTCTGGCCGGAGGCGATCCATGGGCCGGTGAGGACTGGGCCGGGAAGGTGGCGGGCATCCTCTGTGAGGTGGCTCCGACGCCCGGTGGGGAGGCTTTGCTGGTAGCCGGCTTCGGCGTGAACCTCCGGACATTCGGCTCGGGGGTCCGCCCTCCCGGGGCGTTGGGCCTCGAGGAAGGGGTGGGACGCCCGGTGGATCGGGAGGCGCTGGCGGTGGCCCTGATTCGGGGGCTTCGTCGATGGGCCGATCCGCCTCCGGCCGGGGCCCTGTCCCCGGCGGCCTTGTCGGAATGGGCCCGGCGCGATGCCCTTTTCGGACACGAGGTCCTCACGTCGACGGGGGATGAGGGGATCGCATGTGGGGTGGATCCCTCCGGTGCCCTCCGGGTCGAGGTTCCGGGCCGGCGGATGCTCTCGGTGACGTCGGGAAGCGTCCGGCGCCGGGGCGAGGGCTCTTCGGCGCTCTTCCTCGGGTCCCCTGCGCGGGGTAGGTAGATGAACAAGTCTGAACCTGGATCGGGAGGATCCATGCATCTCGTTGTGGACGTGGGAAATACCGAGACGGCACTGGGCCTTTTCCGCCCTGGTGCCCGGTCTGTCAGCGCGCACTGGAGGTACAGCACGACCGTGCCGCGGACGGAAGATGAGCTCTTCCTCCTCTACCGCGCCCTCCTGCGGGAGGCCGGTATGGAGCTGGAGTCCCTGAAGCGGATCGTGGTCGGTTCTGTGGTTCCCTCGCACACCGACACCCTGGCACGGGCTCTCCTGCGGCTCACCTCGGTGGAGGTGGTTTATGTGGACTCAGCCCGCGGCCTGCCCATCCGCCTCGACGTGGAGGAGCCTCTGACGGTGGGTGCCGACCGGATTCGTGAACACCCTTGCGGCAGCGGAACTCTTCGGGCGGGACACAGTGGTGGTGGATCTGGGGACGGCCACCACCTATGACTGCATCACCGGTGACGGCGTCTTTCTCGGCGGTGTCATCGCCCCGGGCCTGAAGGCCGGACAACTCTGGTTGAAGGGGCACACCGCCAAGCTTCCGGGGGTCGACTTCGCGCCCCCTGATCGCATCATCGGACGGCGCACGGAGACCTGTCTCAGGAGCGGCATCTTCCACGGTGCCGTAGCCGCCGTGGACGGGATCGTGGACCGTATCCGTGGGGAATGGGAGCGCCCGGAGGCCCTGGTGGTCTCCACCGGAGGATGGGCCCCCCTCCTCTCGCCCCACTCCCGCACCATCCAGGAGGTTCACCCCCACCTCACCCTCGTGGGTCTGGAACTGGCCGGGCGTTGGCTGACCGGAGGCAGCGCTTCACCGGAAGGAGAAGACCGGGTCCAGGGTGGAGGGGGGACCCGGGAAGCCGGGGAAAGTGTGGCGAAATGACCCCGGTTGGAGATAGATTCACCACTCGTCCCCCTGTTCCTCCGTCCTGATCCGCACATGACGCTATCCCCCGTCTTCCGCTCGTCCACCTCGATTCGCCTTCTGGAGGAAGAGGGTATCTGGGAGCGCCTGCGGCCCGCCCTTCTCGGACAACTGAGGGCGGTGCGGACCGTTCAGCGCGACCTCTCGGAGATCATCGACCCGGCGTTCACCTCCGATCCCCCCGAGGGGTCCGACGATCTGGATCCCGCATCCCCTGAGGCGCTGCCCTTCCTGCAGGAGTACTTCTTCCTGGTGCTCTTCCGGTCGCTCTTCGAGTCGCTGGGCGTGGGACCGGCGCGTTTGGAGCGCTACTCCGAGGTGAACTTCTGTGTGAAGGGTACCATCACGGCCGCGGACAATATCTTCGATGAGCAGGGGAAGAGTCTCCTCCCGTTGGAGGTGGGGAACGGGCGCCGGTTCCTCTCCATCCTGCAACTCATGTGTTTCGAGCGTCTCATTCGCCGCACCCTTGATCGCGGGGTCAGGGCGGGTGAGCTGGCGGCGGGGGACCGGGACCGGGTCCTCAAGGGGCTTATCGACCTCATGGCCCGGATCGGCCTCCTGGAGGGATCCGAGGAAGGGGGAGTCGAAGCGATCCCGACTCCCGACGAGATGGTGGAAGGGGTCCACCGGGTACGGGGTGGTGCGCTTTTCGCCCTCTCCTTCGTGCCCCCTCGAATCCTCGAGTCCGGAGAGACGCTCCAGCGGATCGAGGCTGCGGAGCCTGCGGTGGCCCGCCTGGGGACGGCGTTTCAGATCGTGGACGACCTGACCGATTTCGAATTCGATCTGACCCGGAGGAGCCACAACCTCCTGGTGGCCCAGATCCACCACCACGGCACGGCGGCGGAGCGATCGGCCCTGCAGGAGCTTCTGGACGGTGGTGATGTCCGTCAGGACATGGTGGAGAACGTCTTCCGTACCTCGGCGCGCGCCGTCCTGGAGCGTGCCTACGAGGAAGCCAGAGGTGCCTTCCAGGCCCTTTCCGAATTGGGCTTCTGGTTTCCAGTGGAGCTCTCCGAGGAGGTGGTCCACGCCATCGTCGGGCTCGAAGGAGTCCGCCGGATGGAGAAGCTCACGGCTTGAGCGGTGGGTCCAACCCAGGGATGATTCGTCCCTAATTTCCTGAAACAAAAGAACTTGCGACGCTCCCTCCCGGGCCTTTCCGGGAGGGAGTGGGCCCGTTGACAAGCGACCGCATCCCACTACATTACCGGGTATGTTGTTAGCACTCACCACCTCTGAGTGCTAGCAAATTTCCATCTAACCCTCTCAACCCACCGTTGAACGCGGAGGAGAGCAGATGTCGACGACGAACACCAAGATCCAGCCCCTGGCCGATCGGGTCGTAGTTCAGGCCCTGGAAGAGGCCGAGCAGACCCGGGGCGGACTTTACATCCCCGATACCGCCAAAGAGAAGCCGCAGCAGGGCAAGGTCATCGCCGTGGGCCCCGGGAAGCTGTCGGATCAGGGCGAGCGGCTCGCCCCCGACGTCAAGGAGGGCGACACGGTCCTCTACGGAAAGTATTCCGGGACCGAGGTCACTGTGGACGGAGAGGCGTTCCTGATTCTTCGGGAAGCCGATATCCTCGCCGTGATCGCCGGCTGAACCGCCGCTTGATACGCCTCCGGGACCATCCCGGGGCGCGTTACCCTGCACCTACGACGATCGATCAACGCATCGAAGGAGCACGACGATGGCAGCGAAGGACCTTAAATTCGACACCGAGGCTCGGGCAAAGCTCAAGACCGGCGTGGACAAGCTCAGCCGGGCCGTGAAGGTGACGCTGGGGCCCAAGGGCCGCAATGTAGTGCTGGATCGGAAGTTCGGCGCCCCCACCGTGACCAAGGACGGCGTGTCCGTGGCCAAGGAGGTGGAGCTCGAGGATCCCATCGAGAATATGGGAGCCCAGATGGTGAAGGAGGTCGCCACCAAGACCTCCGACAACGCCGGTGACGGGACCACCACCGCCACGGTGCTGGCGCAGGCCATCTTCTCCGAGGGCCTGAAGAACGTGACCGCCGGAAGCGACCCCATGGCCATCAAGCGGGGGATCGACGCCGCGGTGACGCAGGTCGTGTCCAAGCTCCGTGAGTACTCCATGGAGACCAAGGGCAAGAAGGAGATCGCCCAGGTGGGAACCATTTCGGCCAATTCGGACGCCGAGATCGGGAACCTCATCGCCGACGCCATGGAGAAGGTGGGCAAGGACGGCGTCATCACGGTGGAAGAGGCCAAGGGGCTCGAGACCACCTTGGAGACCGTAGAGGGCATGCAGTTCGACCGGGGCTACCTCTCGCCCTACTTCGTCACCGATCCCGAGCGGATGGAGGCGATCCTCGAGGATCCCAT
>SL_3KL_010_SEDDRAFT_10002427_pt1 | contig 17006 bp, 14 predicted proteins | sample SodLakKL_010_SED_2_FD_10381 | JGI IMG/M metagenome (IMG submission 10381) | reverse complement strand
TTTAGCCTGCGCCCTGCAGTCGCGCCTCCAACCCCTGAAACGCCATTTTCGGGCCCCAAATGGCCTGTTTAAGGCCGATTGGAACCCGAAGACGCGGTGTTTCGATCATCGATTCAATCACTTGCGCTGGTCCGACCCCACCAGCAGTGGAACCTGCCGGTGGGGCGTCGGCATTACGGCTACGGGCAAGTCTGGATAACCTTGGAACCTTCTCCCTCGAAGCCTTCAAAGGCAGCTTTCACGAAGAGTGGAGCCTCTTGGTTATCTGGGACACCGGAGACAAAGGTGATCACGTATTGTTCCTTGAACAACAGGTTCGCCAGTTTCTGATAAACCTGGGTGAGGTTGTCCGAAGCCGCCGGGTTGTAGAACAGCCCGCCCGTGTCACCGGCGATCCTCTGCAATTCATCGACATCAACGTTGCCGAATCCGACGGTGAAAACCGGTATGTCTGTGTCAACGGCATTGGCGATTGTGTTGTCGACGGTCTGCTCCGAATCGAAATCGCGACCATCGGTCAGGGAAATAACCACCCTTCTGGCGGTGTCCTGAGACTGTGACTGTAGGCGCTCGATCGCGATCAGGGTCGCATCGTAGAAGGCGGTGCCGCTGTCGAGGCCTGATTCTTCCTCGATCGCCACCTTCAGTGTTGCCTTATCCGAAGTGATGCCAGTCTCGAGGCTGCAATCGAAGCCCTCCTCGAGCATGCACCGGACTTCATCATCAAACTTGATGATGTCCGCTGAATCGTTGGCCTGCATCGCGTCAACCAGTAGCGTGGCGGCCTCTTCCATGTTGGCTTGATCGACGGCACTGATGCTGCCGCTATAGTCCATTACGATGCTGAGTGCGATGGTGTCGCTGTCTCCAACCGAACTTGCGTCATCGGGTCCGAACTCCTCGCCAGATTCCGATTCTTTTAGCGTGAAATCCTCCGTGGTTAGGCCCCGAATCGGGAAGGCACCCTGGTCCGTGACGGAGACAAAGGCTTGGGCCGCGATCCGGGGCCGAGGGCACGCGTTGATCTGGTTGACGGTTACGTTGATCTCTTCGATGTCTGCGAACGTGCCCGTGATACGGCTTGTGACAAAGCCGGGAGGTTCGTTGTTGAAGACAGACAGCGCGGCGGTGAAGGTCCCGGAGTTCTGTGGCACAAAGCTGACGGCGACCGTGCAGCTCTCACCCGGACCGAGGGTAAAGACTCGTTGATTGCAGGGAGCATTGCCGCCCGATTCATCCAGTTCGAACGCGGTTGAACCGTCCCCTTCGAGGGTTATATTTGAAATATTGTAGGAGATCTCACCCGCGTTGCTGAGGGTAAAAATTCCCGGACGAAGGCCTTCCAGGTTTCCGTCGGTCACGGCTGCGAAGTCGAAATTCGTGGGGGAAACGGTGATTGCGGCATCAGATGTGCCGCCACCGCCACCGCCAGGGACTTGGTTACCGTTGCTGCTGCTGCCGCCACAGCCGAGTAGGCCGATTGACCCGGCCAGCAGAGCCACGACCAGGCGCTCNGTTTTTCCGAATTTAAACGTCATGAGATTGGTTTCCTCCATCGATCGGTGTGATGCATTGGCGGGGTCGCCGGTAAGCGTAGTGGCGACGCATTCCTCCGCAATGTGTGTTTCGATTACCGAGGGGCTTCATGCAAAAAACGTACCTTACTGAAGCAGTTCTGTGGGTATAGTGCCNTGCGTCGGGCTTCGGTCGACCGCCGGCTCGACCCGACCGTGTTTTCTGAAGCACGGGCCATCGGTCAAATTATTGAAATGGCTAGACTTCATGTGGCTCGGACCTTGCCGGGGCGCATCCGTGTTTCGTCATGAGTGCCAGTACCAAATCTTTTAGGCCCGGAGGGGCGGCCTTGTCTTGCGTCGAAATTCCGGCGCCTCCGGCATGGAATCCGTGCCCTGCATGGGCATGAGGGTGTCGAGAATACGCACCGAAGGGGTCGCATCGCCGGTTATTCTGCACCAGGCGAGGTGGCATCCTCGCGCGCCGCGCAGTATACACACTGTCCGGCCTTTTTCGGCTTTGGTGCCCTTCTGCGCAGCGAGCGGACGCTTACAGTCGAGGTCGCTGGCCAGGAAAAACCAGGGACAGGCACCTTCAACCACATCGGCTGCACTACCGCCGGTGGTGGTAGCAGTGGGTCCGGCGGCGGCGGCTCCATCGGCCTCCTCGAAATCCTCGCCGGGCTCCCCCTTCTGGCGCTGAGGCGACGGTTGCGGGTCGCCTGATCGACAGCGGCGCCCGTTCGTTGCAGGGAAGCGGCGGGCATCCGCCTCTCAATCGACCGCCCCGGCCATCCCGCCGGGGCGGGCTCGTGTAACGACGCCCGCAACCCCGGCGCGGCTACTCCACCAGCCTGACCCGATCCAGAAACACCACGCGCGGGCCTTCGAGGTCGCGGGCGAAGATCGCCAGTTCCGCGATCTGGTCCAGGTCCAGCCGGCGCTCCTCCGGGCCGTCACGGATCTCCGCGACCGGGATGCGTACATCGTTCCAGCCCCACCCGAGTTCCAGACGCGTCGCGTAGCGGTTGCGGTAGCTCCTCCCGGCCCGAAAGTGCTCGCGATCCCGTATCGAGAGGCCCACGCGCAGGGGTTTGTCGTCCGGGTTGAAAAGGCTCAGTTCCAGATACCCGTATCCGGACCAGTCCCCGAAGGAGCGTTGCATGTGGGTGCCAAAGGACGGCCACGAGCCGGGCGCGAGGTCGATGCGCAGTGAGCGGCTTCCGGCGCGCGCGATGGCCTCGGACGGTTGCCCGTTGGACCATCGGCGGTGCTCCAGCCGGGTATCGAACTCCGCCAGTATCGGGAATTGCGCCCGGGCCACCGCCCGGTCCGCGAGGTCCAGCGCCGGTGACGCCAGCATCGCTACCAGCAACGCGCCCGCCAGACCCACGAGCACGTGGCGCTGGACGCCCGCTCGCGCGAACAGCGACACCCCCGCCATTGCGCCCGCGAGATTCAGCGCCAGATCCCGCATGCTCGCCGTGCGGCCGAAAAAACCCTGGACCACCTCCACCGCGATCCCGGCCGCAAGGACGATCAGCAGAACCAGCACGGCCCGGAACGCAAACCGCTGTCGCCGCAACAGGGGGAGCGCCATCAGCACCATCGCCAGCAAACCGAAGAAGGCGACGTGCCCCAGGGCATGCACCTCCGGCGGCACCGAACCCACCCAGCGGTCCAGATCGACGAAGAACAGCGGAAGAATACCGATCAGGAGCGGAATAGAGAGCCAGTAAAATCGTGTAATCCTTGCCGCCTCCACAGAGCGAGAAGTGTTTCAGCAGCCGCTCAAGCGGCGCTCATCAAGACTGGGCACACGGGGGCATGTCCCCGTGCCCGATGAATACTCTACCGGCAAGCGTTGATCGAGCGAAGGGGGACGCGCAGTTCCCGGGCTTGTAGAAGGCGCGGTCACTCGCCCAGCAGCTCCGCGATCCTGCCAGCCAGCGACAGCACCTCGAACGGCTTGCGGCCTGTTACCGCGTCCACCGTCCTGGGGCAGGAATCCGTGAACCAGAACCGGTGGAATCCGGCGTCCTCGAACTTGCTCCAGGTCTGTTCCGGGAACACCCCGTGCGAGACGTAAGCGCTGACCCGGGTCGCCCCGCCATCGCGCAGCGCCTCGGCACAGTGCAGCAGCGTGCCGCCTGTCATCACCAGGTCGTCCACGATCACGACGTGCCGGCCCCTGGGATCGCCCTCCTCGATGGTCACGGTCCGCGTATCACCTTGGCGGACCTTCCGGCACAGGATGATGTGTCGACCGGGGAACATCCCCCCGAAACGCTTTTGCGCCCCGGCGTCGGGAAAGGCGATGGCGGCCTCCGGTTCCTCCTCCAGCCGATCGCGGAGCAGGGGGATGGCCGTTTCGAGGCGGGGAATCACCGCATCCGTGAAATAGAACCGCTCCTGCAGTGCATGGATGTCGAAGATGATGAGTTGAGTCGGGCCGCCCAGGCTGAAAGGCGTGAGCGAGATCATCCGGGCAAGGCTGGAGGCGGTGGCCACCTGCCCCTCCTGGTCCACCCGCTCCATCGTTCCCACCGGGAAGAACGGCAGCACAAGGGTCAGGGACCGTACGACCAACCGAGGGATCTCGAAAATCAGCGAGAGTTGGCGGAAGATTTCGGCGGGCTCGTCCAGGCTCGCCAGGAAGGCCACATCCCGGTTCCGGAGCGATCTCGCGTCTTCCACCCGGAGATCGGGAAAACCATCCCGGAAGGATTTCCATGACACGGCCCCCAGCTGGATGTCTGAACGCTGTTTCGAGATGCGCACGGCGAGATCGGCCATTTGCGGGCAGTGGAGCAGATGGATCACGAGTTATCTTCCATGAGGGAACGCTCACCATTAAAATAGACCGTGATCAGCGCCCAAGATACCGTTCGTTCGCGCCAAAATGGTGATCGAGGCGCGAAAGCGTCATCGCCTCACTCCCCGTCGCCCCTCGCCCACGCTTGACACCAGGCCATAGGTTAGCTGTAGTCGCGAGGTTAAGTGCCAGTGCCTGCACTCGTCATCAACCACGGACTGGCCCCAAGGAAAGGAACGCTCATGATACTGGTCACTGGTGGAGCCGGATTCATCGGATCGAATTTCGTGCTGCAATGGTGTTCCAGCGGCGAAGAACCGTTGCTGAACCTCGATGCACTGACCTACGCAGGCAATCTGGCCAACCTGCAGCCACTGGCGGATTCGCCGCTGCATCGTTTCCAGCAGGGCGACATCCGGGACGGCGCATTGCTCGAACGCCTCTTCGCCGAGCATCGGCCCCGCGCCGTGGTGCACTTTGCGGCGGAGTCACACGTGGACCGCTCGATCCACGGCCCCGAGACCTTCGTGGAAACCAACGTGACCGGCACCTTCCGGCTGCTGGAGGCGGCGCGCGCCTACTGGCTCGGCCTCGAGGATCCGGAGAGGGCCGCCTTCCGCTTCCTGCACGTGTCCACGGACGAGGTCTACGGAACGCTCGGACCCGCAGACGCGGCGTTTACCGAGACCACAGGTTACGCGCCCAACAGCCCGTATTCTGCAAGCAAGGCGGCCAGCGATCACCTGGTGCGCTCGTATCACCACACCTACGGTCTGCCGGTGCTCACCACCAACTGCTCGAACAACTACGGCCCCTACCAGTTTCCCGAGAAACTGATTCCGCTGCTGATCGTGAACGCGCTGGCCGGGGAGGCGCTGCCGGTGTATGGCGACGGCCAGCAGGTGCGCGACTGGCTGTACGTGGAGGATCACTGCAGCGCGGTGCGCAGGGTGCTCGAGGCCGGCGAACCCGGCGAGGTCTACAACATCGGGGGCTGGAACGAGAAGCCCAACCTTGAGATCGTGCACGCGGTCTGCGCGCTGCTCAACGAGCTGCGGCCACGCCTGGACGGCCAGTCCTATGCGGGCCAGATCCGCCACGTGACCGACCGCCCGGGACATGACCGGCGCTACGCGATCGACGCCCGGAAGATCGCCCGTGAACTTGGCTGGAAGCCGGCAGAGACCTTCGAGACGGGGCTTCGCCGGACCGTGCAGTGGTACCTCGACCACCCGGACTGGGTGGCCCAGGTGCAGAGCGGGACCTACCGGGACTGGGTGAACCTGCATTACGGCAGCACCGCGGCGGAATCGGGTACGGCGTGAGATTGCTCCTGCTGGGCCGGAACGGGCAGGTGGGCTGGGAGCTGCAGCGCAGCCTTGCGCCTCTGGGTGAGGTGATCGCGCTGGACCGTCACAGCACGTTGCCGGACGGCGGTTCCGGCGACCTGTCGGATTTAGAGGGTCTGCGCGCGGCGGTGCGAGGCCTGCGCCCCGACGTGATCGTCAACGCGGCGGCCTTCACCGCGGTGGACCGGGCCGAAAGCGAGCCGGAGCAGACGCACGCAATCAATGCCGAAGCGCCCGGCGTGCTGGCCGAGGCCGCCCAGGCGGCTGGCGCCTGGCTGGTGCATTATTCCACCGACTACGTGTTCGATGGCAGCGGCTCCACGCCCTGGGTGGAAGAGGACGCCACCGGGCCACTGAGTGTCTACGGGTCGACCAAGCTGGAGGGGGAGCAGCGGATCGCCGCCGCCTGCGAGCGGCACCTGATCTTGCGGACCAGCTGGGTCTACGCGGCGCGCGGCGGCAACTTTGCGAAGACCATGCTGCGCCTGGCGGCGGAGCGCGAGCGCCTGACCGTGATTGACGACCAGTACGGTGCCCCCACCGGGGCTGAACTGATCGCCGACGTCACCGCGCTCGTGCTCCGGCAACTGTCCGCACAGAGTCCGTCCACATTCGCCGGGGCCGGGATCCACCACCTCGCGGCCGCCGGCGAGACCACGTGGAACGGATATGCCCGTTTCGTGCTGGACACGGCCCGTGAATTGAGGCCCGACCTGCCGCTGAAGGCGGAGGAGGTCACCCCCGTTCCCACCAGCGCCTTCCCGATGCCGGCCCGTCGCCCGCTGAATTCCCGGCTCGACACCCGCCGCCTGCGCGGCACCTTCAACCTGGCGCTGCCGCCGTGGCAGCAGGGCGTGCGCCGCATGCTGACCGAGATCCTGAACCCGGAGGCCGTTTGAGTCATGTCCGCACGTAAAGGCATCATCCTCGCCGGCGGTGCCGGCACCCGGCTGCATCCGGCCACGCTGGCAGTCAGCAAGCAACTGCTGCCGGTCTATGACAAGCCGATGATCTACTACCCGCTCTCCACGCTGATGCTCGCCGGGATCCGCGAGATCCTGGTCATCAGCACACCCCAGGACACACCGCGCTTCGAGCAGTTGCTGGGTGACGGCAGCCAGTGGGGGATGCACCTGCGCTACGCGGTACAGCCGCGCCCCGAGGGTCTTGCGCAGGCCTTCATCATCGGTGCCGACTTTCTCGACGGGGGTCCCAGTGCCCTGGTCCTGGGCGACAACCTCTTCTACGGTCACGACTTCCGGGGCATCCTGCACGAGGCGGATCGCCAGCCCTCGGGGGCGACGGTGTTCGCCTATCACGTACAGGATCCGGAACGCTACGGGGTGGTGGAGTTCGATGCCGTGGGCAACGCGCTCAGCATCGAGGAAAAACCGGCTCAGCCCCGGTCGAACTATGCGGTGACCGGGCTGTATTTCTACGATACGCAGGTGGTGGACATCGCCCGCTCGATCCGGCCGAGCGACCGCGGCGAGCTCGAGATCACCGCCGTGAACCAGGCCTACCTGGAGCAGGGCAACCTCACGGTGCAGGTGCTGAAACGGGGGTACGCGTGGCTGGACACTGGCACCCACGACAGCCTGCTCGACGCCGGCCAGTACATCGCCACGCTGGAGCATCGGCAGGGTCTGAAGATCGCCTGTCTCGAAGAGATCGCCTGGCGCCAGGGATGGATCGATCGCGGGCAGGTCGAGGCCATCGCCCAGCCGCTGAGCAAGAGCGGCTACGGCCAGTACCTGCTGCGGTTGCTGCAGGAAAAGGTGTTCTCATGAAGGTGACCCCGACCGCGATTCCCGACCTGCTGATCCTCGAGCCCCGGGTCTTCGGCGACGACCGCGGGTTTTTCTTTGAGAGTTTCAACGCACAACGCTTTGCGGAAGTCACCGGGGTAGAGGCCACCTTCGTGCAGGACAACCACAGCCGTTCCGCGCAGGGGGTACTGCGCGGCCTGCACTACCAGATCCGCCAACCGCAGGGAAAGCTGGTGCGAGTGGTGGCCGGCGAGGTCTGGGACGTGGCCGTGGATCTCCGCCGCCGTTCTCCGAGCTTCGGGCAATGGCAGGGCGTGCATCTCTCCGCCGAGAGCAAGCGCCAGCTCTGGGTCCCGGAGGGCTTCGCGCACGGCTTCGTGGTGCTGTCCGAGTCCGCCGAGTTCCTGTACAAGACCACCGACTACTACGCCCCGGAGCACGAGCGCTGCATCGCCTGGAACGACCCGGAACTGGCCATTGACTGGCATTATCCGGGAGAGCCCGTGCTCTCGGAGAAGGACCGCGCGGGGGCGGCCTTCCGGGACGCAGAAGTCTTCGATTGAGGTCACTTGGTACGCCGAAAGCGTAGCTGCTGTTTTACGTATGGTGGCGGATCCGCCAAACCAATTGCGCATCTCAGGCACATGATCATGTATGAATCCTTCTACGGCCTGAACTCGGACCCCTTTCGGCTCAATGCCGATCACCGCTTCTGTTTCACCCACCCCAGTTACATCAAGGCCAAAGGGTCCGTGCAGTACGGCCTGCACCGGGCCGAGGGGTTCGTGATGGTCACGGGCCGGTCAGGGACCGGTAAGACCACCCTGCTCGGTGACCTGCTGGCCAGTCTGTCGCCCAAGAAATACGTGGTCGCCCACCTCGTCAGCTCGCAGTTGGAGGGGGGTGACCTGTTGCACATGGCCGCCTATGCCTTCGGGCTGGACACGCACAAGCCGCAGAAGGCGCAGTTGCTCATCCTCCTGACGAATTTCCTGGTCGAGCGGCGCCAGCAAGGCCTGCGCTCGGTATTGATCATCGACGAGGCGCAGGGTCTTGCCCCCTCGGCGCTGCATGAACTGCGGCGGCTGAGCGATCTGCAGCACGATCACACCCCGCTGCTACAGATCGTCCTGCTCGGGCAGGAGGGTCTTCGCACGATGGTGCGCACGCAGGCGATGGAGCCGATTCACCAGCGTCTGGTCGCGGCCTGGCATCTCGATCCGCTGGGTCCGGAGGAGACGATCGACTACGTCCGGCACCGCCTGGAGCGGGCGGGCTGGAAGGGGGCTCCGGCATTTGCGCCCGGCGTGCTGCGCATCGTTTACGATTTCAGTGAGGGCATACCCCGGCGCATCAACCTGATCTGCAGCCGCCTGCTGCTCTCCGCTTGCCTCGGTGAAAGCCAGACCATCACGCTGGAGGACGCCCGAACCGTGATGCAGGAACTGCGCGATGCGGAACTCGCGCCTCCACAGGCCGCCCTCTGACAGGAACAGCTCGGCAGCAGGGCCGCTCTATTACCTTGTCGTTGCCACCGTTACCTCAACCACCCGTTCCTCTGCGCGGGAGATGTCATCGTCGGACTCGCGTGGGCCTTGCCCTTCGGCGCGCAGGCGGTCCGCGGCAATGCCGCGCTGGATCAGTCGGTTGGCGACAGCCTGCGCGCGCTGGCGGGATAGCGTCATGTTGTACTCCAGAGATCCGAAGCGGTCGGTGTAACCGATGATCTCAGCCGTTGCGCCGGGGTTGTCGATCAGCGTCGTGGCGATCCCGTCGAGCACGGGATCGAAGGGCGGATCCACAGTGGTGCTGTTCACGCGGAAGAGCACCTGTTCCACCAACAGCGTTTCGCCGGCCGCGGCCGGCCCGCTCAAGGAGGCCGTTGCGGCCGGCGATCCTGGTGTCTGGGCCGGGCCGCGATCCTGCCGCTGCGGCGCCGCCGACTCGGGTGCCCTAACTGCAGGGGTCTGGGTCTCGACCCCCGGTCTCGCGGTCTCAGTGCGGGGGGCGGGCGGAACGGCCAACGCCGCACTTTCCTGCGCCGCTTCATCGGCTTGGCCATCCCTTCGCCGCTGGCCATCTTCGCCCACTGCTTCCCCAGTGGCGACCTCCTCGACCGGGGCTTCCCCCCACCACTGCTGAATGGCTGCCACTGGCCCCACCTCAACCCCGCCGCGCCAAACCAGCGTGGCCACCACAACGAGCCAGGCAAGGAATAGCCCAACGATCAACGGCAGCAGGCGCGATGGGAGCCGCGGCGGGGCACTCCAAAGTAGCCCGGTGCCCTGCTCTTCACGCACGTTGCGCCAGTGCTCTTCCTTCTCCGGCACGACATGTACCGCCGCCGCGCCCGTCGCCGAAAAGTGTGGTTCTCGCCGATCTACCCCGGCTTCCTGCGCCGTAGCCATCCTGACCGCGCCCGCGTGGGCTCGGGCCGACGCTTCCGGCTCAACGTGCATCGCTGCTGGCCGGCCCTGCGCCGCTGCCGCTCGTTCCGCCCCCTTGGCCGGCCCAGCGTTTCGAGGCTCGGCAGCCGCGAACAGGCCGCGGTCGATCTCTGCCCAGATACGGGCCCGCTCTTCGCTTCCGGCGGCCGACGCTCGGCTCTCCTTGCCTTTCGGGTCCGGGCGGTCCACCGCGTCTTCCGGCTCATAGTCCGGCAGCGCCAGTTCTTCGTTGTGAAGATCCCGGGCCACGTTCTCCGCGTCATCGGCGGTCAGCGTGTGGCGCTCGCCGATGAAGCCGTGCAGCAGGAGACGGCTGCAGATCAGGTTGATGCGCCGAGGGATCCCCTGGCTGAACTCGTACACGATNGGCAGCACACCGGGTTCCAAGGCAGGATCCCCGTTCCAGCCAGCCCGCTCCAGGCGGTGCCGCACATAGCCCATGGTTTCTTCCGGGTCCAGCGGCTCCAGCCGCCAGGCCGCGATCAGCCGCTGGTGCACCTGCTCCATCGACTTCATGCGCACGATCTCGCGCAGCGAGTCCTGGCCGAGCAACGCGATTTGCAGCAGCGGCTCACCGTTGCGCTGCAGGTTGGTCAGCAGCCGCAGCTCCTCCAGCGCCGAGGGCGCGAGGTCCTGCGCCTCGTCGATGATCAGCAGCGTGCGCATCCCCTGGCGATGCTGCTGATTCATGAACTCGATGAGCCGTTGCAGCACCAGGGCCTTCTGGGTCGACGGGAAATCCAGGCCGAAGGCGTGCCCCGTCATCAGCAGCAGGTCGTTTGCCTCGAGCTGCGTGCTGACTAGCGTCCCCGCCACCACCTCCTTGTTCGGCAGTGATGCCACAAGGTCGTTCACCAGCGTCGTCTTGCCGGTGCCGGGCCGCCCGGTGATCAGTACGAAGCCCTCGGCTCGGTAAAGCGCGTACTGCACGTAGGCCTTCGCACGCGCATAGCTTGGGTGGCTGAAGCAGAAACGGTAATCGGCGCTGAGGCGGAACGGATCCGCCTTCAACCCATAGAATTCTTCATACATGACCGTGTGGTCTCTCGTGGACAGCCTGCGGGGGCGAACGTGTACAATCCGGTTGCTCTAAAGTTAGTCTCAGGGTGGCCGATACCCTTCGTCAAGCGGCTGCGGCGCCGGGGACAGCGGGAGTGGGAAACGACTTCGAAATCTGTCCCCGATCCTGCATACTACGCGTAAATCTATGGTAACTCAGGTATTCTTAATTCCTGATCTTTTCAGCGAACCCGAATCAGGTATGGAGGAGCGGCTGTGAAATTGATGAGCTTATTGAAGTCTGGGGTGCCCGCCGCGTTGGTGATCCTCGCAGGCGCAGTATTCCTTTTGCCCGCCTGCACGACCACCCCAGCCTTTCCGCCGCCACCGGATATGGCAGCGGACGCGGGTACCGATTACCTGATCGCTCCTGGCGACAACATCAACATCTTTGTGTGGCGGCAGCCGGAGCTCTCCACAACGGTGCCCGTCCGCCCCGACGGCAGGATCAGCACGCCGCTCGTCGAAGACGTCGTGGCCAGCGGCAAGACGCCGACCGGACTCGCGCGCGACATGGAAGAGGTGCTGTCCACCTACATCGTGGACCCGGTCGTGACTGTGACTGTGACCCAGTTCGCGGGCGCCTACAATCAGCAAGTGCGCGTGGTCGGGCAGGCGCTCAACCCGCAGGCCATCGCCTACCGAGAAGGGATGACGGCACTGGATGTGATTATTGCTGTCGGCGGCCTCGCGGAATTCGCCGCGGGCAACCGGGCGACCATTGTGCGCGAGGTGGGTGGCGAGCGCCGCTCCTATGGCGTGCGCCTGAATGACCTCGTCCAGAGAGGCGATATCGAGGCCAATGTCCGGATGCTTCCGGGTGATATCCTGATCATTCCCGAGACGCGATTCTGAGGCATGTATAGGCTTTCTGGCCCAGATGTCGCCAGCAGTGACGGTTCCGCGTCGAGGGGCAAGTCATCCCGTTCCCCTGACGCCTTGAGGTGTTTACGCCATGCATGAGTTGATCGGCCTCCTCCAGGCCGCCGCCCGAAGCGTCTGGCGCCAACGTTGGCTGGTCCTGCTGGCGGCATGGATTGTTTCCGTGGCCGGGTGGACCTATGTGACGCAGATACCGGATCAATACGAAGCCGAGGCGCGCGTTCACGTGGACACGCAAAGCATCCTCCGCCCATTGCTCGAGGGCCTTGCCGTGGAGCCCGATATCAACCAGCAAGTGCCTCATGGCGCAGACGTTGTTGACACGCCCCACCCTGGAGCAGGTGGCCCGGGCGACGGACATGCACCTGCGAGCGGTTGACCAGGCTCAGATGGATCGAGTCATCAACCAGCTGGCCGGTAACGTCGGAATGCGAGGGGGTCGCGACAACATCTACACGATCACCTATACATCCGAAGATCCACGGCAATCCTTCGCTGTGGTTCAGGCCCTGCTGAATGTCTTCGTGGAGGGCGCGCTTGGGGAGACGCGGGGCGATTCGGAAGCAGCAGGGCGATTCCTCGATGAGCAGATTCGGGTGTATGAGCATCGGCTCGAGGCGGCGGAGCAGCGCCTGGCCCAGTTCCGGCGCGACAACGTCGATGTCCTGCCGGGGACTCTGGGCACCTATTACCAGCGGCTCGACGCCGCGCAACAGGATCTCCGGAAGGCCGAGGTCGAGCTTCGAGAAGCCGAGAACCGCCGCAACGAAATTCAGCGGCAATTGGCAAGCGGTGTGCTTGAAGAGGGATTCGGCCGGTCCGCGACGCCGGCACTGGACGCCCGCATCGACACCATCCAGGCCCGCATGGACGAGTTGAGGTTGAACTTCACGGAGCGTCACCCGGATATCATCGCCATGCGCCGTACCCTATCGGAACTCGAAGCCGAGAAGGAAAGCCAACTCGCCATGCTTCGGGGTGGCGTCGGTAGCGGTGTCTCACAAGTCCTCGACGACAATCCCGTGTACCAGCAGATGCGGATGGCCCTCTCCACCGCGCAGGTGGACGTGTCGTCACGCCGGGTGCGTGTCGATGAAGAGCGGCGTCGGGTCGAAAGCCTCCAGCGCATGGTGGATCGGGCCCCAGAGGTCGAGGCCGAATTGCAGCGCCTCGACCGCGATTACTCGGTGAATCAGGAGCGATTCAATACGCTTCTGAACCGCAGGGAGCAGGCCGCCATGGGACGGAGCGTCGAGGAAGGCGGCGATCGCGTCCAGTTCCGTGTCATCGAGCCGGCGCGAATGCCTGCAGCTCCTTCCGCTCCGAACCGCCCCATGCTATTTGCCGCTGTGTTGCTACTGGGCATTGGCACCGGGGGCGGTCTCGGCTTCCTTGTCTCGGAGTTGAGACCCGTATTCCACAATCGCCGCGACTTGAATGCGGCGACCGGACTGCCCGTCCTGGGTACGGTTTCCTTCGTCAGGAATGCTCAACAGCGAGTCGCCGATCGCACCGAATGGTTGCTCTTTTCGTTGTTCAGCGGACTTCTTGTCCTCGCGTTCGGCGGCGTTGTGGCGCTGGGCGGTGTTCACCTCCCGATTCTGGAGCGATTCTTCGGATGAAAAAGGCTGACGACAACCGCGGGAGCCTGCTCGAAAAGGCCGCCAATCGGCTGCGTAACGCGCCCCAAAACGGCCCGGGTCGTGGCAGTCCGTCCACGCAGGCTCTGCAGGACTCGGTGAACGCTGCCGCAAGCCCTGGACAACCGCCGCCCCTAACCGTCGCGCAGGAGGTCGAAGCGGGACCGGGGGGTAGCGCCCAGGTTACGGTCGATCTCGACGGGCTCAAGGCCCAGGGTTACCTGACTCCCTACGGCGAGCGAACTCAGGTCGCCGAGGAATTCCGGATCATCAAGCGCCCGATCCTCGACAACGCCTTTGGGCGTGGGGCGTCGCTGGTGGAACAGGGCAACCTGATCATGGTCACGAGTGCGCTGCCTGGCGAGGGCAAGACCTACACGGCCGTGAACCTGGCGATGACGATCGCCATGGAGATGGACAAGACCGTGCTCCTCGTGGACGCAGACGTTGGTCGCGCGCGTATCCACGATCTGCTGAAGATTCCCCTGGGCCCTGGCCTCATCGACCTGTTGACGGATCCGTCCCTGGATGTCGGCGCTGTGATGCTGCGAACCAACGTTCCGAAACTCCGTGTCATTCCCATGGGGCGGCATCACCCCCATTCGAACGAACTGGTCGCGAGCGAGGCCATGCGGAAGCTCACCCATGAACTCGCGACGCGCTACTCTGACCGCGTGGTGATCTTCGATGCGCCGCCTGTGTTGCCCACCAGCGAGGCGGTGGTTCTTGCCGCGCTGATGGGCCAGATCGTGTTCGTGGTGGAGGCTGAGCGAAGCCTCCAGGGGGCGGTGCAGGACGCAATCGGGTTGCTGAATACCTCCAAGCCCGTGGGCCTCGTCCTCAACAAGAGCAACCAGCAGGGGGGTGGGCACGGGTATTATGGATCTGGATACGCCCACTACGGATATCACGGAGCGACGACATGACTTCACGCGGTCTCGTCTGGACGTTGGCGAGTAGTGCCGGGTTGGCCCTGGTCCATGCCTTGGCGGTGCCGATGGCGCTGGCAGACGACGGCCGGTGGGACTTCACCCCAGCGGTGGCAGTGAGCCAGATTTACACGGACAACGTCGAGCTTTCTCCGCGCGGGCAGGAAGACCACGAATGGGTCACCGAGCTGGACGTCGGCTTCACCGCGGATCGCGAGGGGTCACAGGCGCGTGCCAGCCTTTTCTACAACCTCCAGGGCCTTGCCTACTGGCGCGAGAGCGACCGCAACGACGTGTTCCACCAGTTCGCCGGAGACGGCCGGGTGGACGTGGTGCCGGGTCTCTTCCACGTGGAAGGGTTCGCCGGATACGACCAGCGCGCGATTTCCCGGGACGGCGTTTCGGGCGACAACATCAACATCACCGGCAACCGCACCGACGTCTTCAGACTCCGGGTCTCCCCAGTACTCACGCAGCGCTGGGGCGACACCGCGTCCGGGGAGCTGCGCTACACCCATGGCCGCGTGGAATACCGGGAAGACGACGTCAGCGACGACAGCAGTTACAGCAACCGAGTGCTGGCGCGTCTGGACAGCGGCCCGGCGTTCTCCCGGGTCGGCTGGGAGTTGCGCTACGACTGGAACGATACGCAATTCGACGACGGTTCGTCGGTCACCCTGGAGCAGGTGGAGGCGCTGGGACGGTGGTTCGTCTCTCCGCGCGTCAGCGTGTTCGCCGGGGTGGGCAATGAGGACAACGACTTCACGCAGGATCCCAGCCGCGCCGAGCCCGACGACACCTTCTGGCGCGTCGGTGCCACCTACAATCCGGATGCGCGGACGTTCATGGAGGCCTTTGTCGGCGAACGTTTCTTCGGTACCACCTACGGCGGCACCCTGCGTCACCGCCTGCGCACGGGCCAGGTCTTCGCCATTTACGACGAAAGCCTGACCACCGTCAACGACTTCGACATCATTCGGGTCGTGCTGCCGGTCTTCGACGAGACCACCGGCCGCCCGGTGATCGTGGACGGCGAGCCCGTCTTCGTCGACCTGGAGTTTCCCGATCTGCAGACCGGCGTGTATCTCAGGAAGCGCTTCGAGGCCGGACTTACGGGCGAACTGCACCGCACCGATTGGGCGCTGCGCGCCTTCGATGAGCGCCGCGAATTCGAATTGACAGACCGTGACGAACGCGTGCAGGGCGTCGTGGGTAACGTCGGGTGGCGCGCCACCCCGCGCATCCGGGCGTTCGCCAACCTCAGCCTGGAAGAGAGCAGCTTCGCCGGCGAGGACCGCGACGACACGCTGATCAGACTGGGACTCGGCGTCGCCCGCGAACTGACTCCAAGAAGTACCGGCTCGATTGAGTACCGTTACCAGGACCGCGATTCGGACGTGGATGCCCGGGATTACCGGGAGAACCGGGTGACGGCTACCTGGAGGATGGTGTTTTGAGCGTTGGTTTGATCTGAAAGGCGCGACACATGGTCGTCGTTGCCGGCACATGCTTGACCAACGCCTTCGGGTGGAGGCGGAAAGCCCCAATTTCTATCATATGATCTATGAACTGCGGCGCTTTACGGCCGCTATCAAGTGGACCCGCCCGGTTGAAGTCGGGTCCGGATTGCTGAACCAGGCTCGTGCGANTGGNGAGCCCTGCGGTAGCCGTGGCACAGTTCGNAGTNACCCCGGTCTTTGCTCCGCGCGGCGCGCCACCAAGCCCCTGACACGACAGCCTGTGCTGTCGCCCAACCCACACTGAATCATGCGGAGGTAGATCATGATTCCCGCTTACCGACACTTTCCGACAACCGTGCGGGCGTTCAGCCTGCTGATGGCTGCATTGGCGATGCTCTTCGCCTCGACGGCGGCACTGGCGCAGACGAAGGCCTCGTCGGTGAGCCAGCATGGGATTACCTGGTACTTCGATCAGGAGTATCAGGTGGGGCGGTATGCGAATGGGGACTGGTGGGTGTTGGGGCCGGCAACCATTGTTAACATTACCCCGGAATCGAGAGAAGTTGACGGACGGGTGATTAACGGCAGCATGGTGAATCCAACAAATGGACACAGTGCAAACCACCAAGGTTACGATAGCTATCCATCAGATATGTTCTATCGGTCAGAACTCAATGTAGCGCCAAGCTATACAGGCCAGAACCTCACGTTATCACAGGGATCGTTGGTTTCCTCAATCCATCGCCCGTCACCGCCCACACGCGGACGCCCGATCCTCAATGACTTGGCTATCCTGACCGTCGTCCACGAAGTGCCACCGAACGGTGCGTTTCGTCCGCATCCGTACGGGGCAGACAAAACTTCCTACTGGACAGAATCTCAACTGGACTATGAGATCCTTCAGAATCTTCCACATGTTCCCAATATGCCGAACCTAGCATCGCGGTCCGAAGAAGCGTTGCGGTTCTGGAACGAGCACAGTACAAGCTGGCAGCAACGTGCGGTTCAGGCATCCAATAATCAACCGGTGTATGGCCGCGGCATCGCCAATCGAATGGCCGAAATGCTCCTGCTGCTGCATCTTGATTTCACAAAAGAGCAAAAGCGTGATCTCTTCGTTGGCGTAGTCCAGTATGGACTGG
>SL_3KL_010_SEDDRAFT_10002426_pt1 | contig 17019 bp, 9 predicted proteins | sample SodLakKL_010_SED_2_FD_10381 | JGI IMG/M metagenome (IMG submission 10381) | reverse complement strand
CAGCGCCTCCAGGAGGGCCAAACCCGGGGGTGTGCCTCAGTCGATGGGGGACAGCTCGCTCGCCGGCCCGCCCAGGGGCATCCGGAGGCCGCAAACGATGGATTTTCCGGTCGTCCCGGACCTCCAGCACTGCGGGATTCCGAAACCCGTCCATGGCTGGATGGGACCGGTGGATGTCGACCCCGGACGCGGACTGGGACACCAGGCCACCGGCTCTTCCCGTCCGAGCCAGGCCGAACACGCACCTTCCACGAGACAGATGCGACGATTGAGAAAGCATCCAGCCCCGCCATGCGTACCGGGGCGCCCTCTCGCGAAGCCTCTTCACCCATCAACCGGCCGGAGCTGATGTCCGGCCGACCAGCCATCCAGCATCCCGCGATCCAGCCATCCACACATACTGCCATCCCGCCATCCAACCGTGCCGAACCCCCAACATTCCAGCGATCCCACGGCTTGGAGCCAGGCCGCCACTTTCATCTGAAAGTCTCACGAACCGCCCGATGACCCCGAGAACGCTGGCTGCCGACGACAAGTCGCGGGGACAGGGGTGAAGAACGCAGGAAGGGGAATGACGGACGCGGGAAGGGGAATGAGGGACGCAGGAAGGGGAATGAGGGACGCGGGCCAGGGATGGGAAGCCGGGACCCATACCCATCTGCGAGGGTCGAGTGCGAGGTCGAGTGCGGAGGTCGAAGCCCGATTTCGACCCTCCCGGAGGACGGACACCTCCCTGGAGTGAAGAACGGGCAAGGGTGGACGACAGGACAGGCGCGAAGCTCGCAGGGGTCCACCTCGAAGAATCAGTCCCACCCCTCGCTAGCCGCCGTCAGTCTCTCACCCAGCCTTCTCGCCCAGCCTCTCGCCCCCCTCGCCCTATCCTCCCATCACCACCCCTTCCCGTCGCGGATCGGCCCCGCCGAAGAGGCCTTCCTCCAGTCGCTGGATGGCCTGCAGACCGCTGGTCAGATCCCCCTCCCGAACCTCGTGTCCCCGGCTCCGAAGCGCGTCCAGCACCTCCTGAGGAAACCCGCCGCTCTCGAGCACCGACGGGCCGTTGAAGTTGGTGAAATTGGGAAGATCGATGGCCTCCTGGGCATTCAGTTCCCATGCCAGCATCCCCAGGAGGGCCTTCGCGGTGTAGTGGATGATGGCCGCTCCCCCCGGGGATCCCAGGCTCGCCAGGAAGTCACCGCTCTCGCCGTCGAAGACCAGCGTCGGACTCATGCTCGACCTGGGTCTCTTACCCGGTTCGACCCGATTGGCGATGAGGCGCCCTTCCGCGTCCCGGGGTGAAAGGGAAAAATCCGTCAGTTCGTTGTTCAGGTGGAATCCGCCCGCGAGTCCCGTGCCTCCATCGGACATGATCCGGCTCCCGAAGCCGGATTCGATGGTGGTGGTCATGGAGACGGCGTTTCCGTCACGGTCCACGATGCTGATGTGACTCGTCCCGCCGTCAGGCTGGGTTCCCTGGGCCCCCAGGGCCGCCGCCAGCGCCCCTGGATCTCCCGCCTCTGCGGTCCCCATGCTCCGATCGCCCACCAATCGGGCCCGTTCCTCCAGGTATCCGGGCTCCAGGAGGCTCTCCCACGCCTCGCCGGGCGGATCCACGAAGTCCGGATCCGCCACGTACTGATTCCGGTCCGCGAAGGCCAGCTTGGAGGCCTCCAGGTAGCCATGGAGCCACTGCGCCGAAGGCACCCCGGCCACGAGGGGGTTCGGGGGAAGCTCCAGACGCTCCAGGATCCCCAGGATCTGCATGATCGCCAGGTGGCCGGAAGAGGGAGGGGGAAAGCCGCACAGGCGGTAGGTCCGCCAGGGCGTGCAGATGGCCTCCCGCCGGAAGTCCTGCTCCGGGTAGGCGGCCAGATCCTCCAGCGCCAGGGTGCCCGGCCGCTCGGGGTGGTTCCGTACCCGGCTCACCATGTCCTGGGCGATCGGTCCATGATAGAAGACATCCGCCCCCTCCTCGGCCACCCGCTCCAGGACTGCTGCCAGCGCCGGATTCCGGAGAGAGTACCCGACCGGGTGAGGGTCCCCATCCTCGTCGTAATAGAGGGCTCGGGCGATGGGGTCGTTCCGGAGGCTCGCGTCTCCGGCGAGGAGCCCGTGAAGCCGAGGGCTCAGGGCGAACCCTTCCGAGGCGAGGGTGATCGCCGGCCGGAAGAGGTCGGCCCACGACAGGCGCCCATGCCGCTCATGGGCGGTCCGGAGCATGGCGATGGTACCCGGCACTCCCACCGAGAGCCCGCTGGAAACGGCCTGGGAGAAGGGGAGCGGATCCCCGTCTTCGTCCAGGAAGAGGTCCTCTCCGGCGCCGGAGGGAGCGACCTCCCGACCGTCGTACGCGGCGAGGTCGTCGCCATCCCAGTGGAGAAGGAACGCTCCACCCCCGATCCCGCTGGACTGCGGTTCCACCAAGGTCAGGACCATCTGGACGGCAATGGCGGCATCCACCGCCGTCCCTCCTGCCTCCAGGATCTGGAATCCGGCGTCGGTGGCCAGAGGGTTGGCCGCCGCCACGGCGAAGTCGGGAAACTCCCATCCCGGTTTCTCCATATACCCAGTGGCCATCTCCGGCTGCTCGGGGATGGCATACGCGAGTGGCGTCGGCGTCTCTGCCGCCGGGGCGTCGGGCTCCTGGCATCCTGCGGATGCGAGGATCAGGAGGAGAAGCAGACCCGGGATCCCGCTTCGGAGCCAGGAGCGGGAGGCACGGAATGGGCTGGTGACTGCAGGGCTCATCGGCGACCGGGGGTCGGGGGCATCAGGAGGTGAGGGAGGCATCAGGGGGAGTACACGGGATCCCGGGATAAGCGGGGGCTTCGAGGGGCATGCAAAGGATCGTGGCACGGAATGACGCCAGAAGGGCGGAAGGTGGTCACGGCCCGGCCGTCGTGCAAGCGAATCGTGAGCGAAGTGCCCGGAAAGGCCCAAGCCCCCTTCCCCGGCTCGCCCCGGCAGAACGCTCCGAGAACGATGAGGCAGCAGCGCCCCACCTCGCGAACGGTGCTGATCCGGCACGATGCTGATCCGGGACGAGGCACCGCGCCTTCCTGGACCCCGCACCGGAGGCCTATACTCTTCTGGGGACCATCATGTGGGGGGCATCATGAACGAAACCACCGGGCATCGCAGGCTTCTGGCGTGGGGCGTGCACCTCCTCACGGGGCTCGGCCTGGTGATGGCGGGGGTCATGGCGGCCCTCATCGTGGAAGGGACCAATGCAGCCTTCCGGTGGGCCTTCGGTCTCATGATCCTGGCCACCGTCCTGGACGCCGCCGACGGCCCCCTGGCCCGACGCCTTCGCGTCCAGGAGGCCCTCCCCGAGATGGATGGCAGGCGCCTCGACGACATCGTCGACTTCCACACCTTCACCACCCTCCCCCTCTTTCTGGTCTGGCGAATCGGCGTTCTTCCCGACGCTGCGGGTTGGATCCTCTTCGTTCCCCTCTTGGCCAGCGCCTTCGGATTCTCCCGGAAGGATGCGAAGACGGCGGAGGGCCACTTCCTGGGGTTCCCCTCCTACTGGAACGTGGTGGCGTTCTACCTCTACTTCCTGGAGCCGTCGCCCCTGGTGGCCATCGCCATCCTCCTCGCTTTCTCCGGCCTCACCCTCCTCCCCTGGCGCTACCTGAAGCCAGGTATCGGGGGACGACTCGAGCAGGTCACCCTCCTCCTCTCCGCCGGATGGGGACTGGTGATGGTCGGGGTATTGGCGGGGATGCTGGAGGGGATGGCGTGGGTGGTGGGATCGCTCTCCCTCCCCGCGTGGTATCTGGGAGCTTCATGGACGGTGGAAGCCCGGGCACGGAGGAGGAAGGGGAGCCGGTGACCTCCCGCCCCTCTGCGGGGCTAGCGCCACCCCTGAACCAACGCCACGGCGATCCGCCCCAGCGTTCGTTCCAGCTCTACGAAGTCCCCCCGGTTCTGTCCCGTGTAGATGGCCACCACCGTGGGTCCTCCCTCGTGGAAGAGGATTCCCACGTCGCTCCCTCCGAAAGGGGGCCAGTCCCCCGTCTTGTGCGCAACGGAAGCCTCGAAGCCCACATATCGGGGGAGGCGGGACGAAGAGAGCTGCCGGCTCAGGATGGCCAGCATCTCCTGGGAATTCTCCCGTGAAGTCCAGGTGCCCTCGTGGATCCCCTCGAGGAGGCGCCCCGTCTCCCGGGCGGTGGAGCGGCCGAGCCAGAGGGTGGAATCCCCCTCCAGGGCGAAGGTCCGGGCCGAAGCCTCGGGGTCTCCGGGGAAGCCCCGCTCGTAAACCTCCCGGTGGGAGAGGGCCGCGTGGGCGGGATCCGCCTGGACCCACACCTCCCGGAAGAGGTCTCCGGTGGTCATCCGGAATCGGGTCTCCTGGAATCCCTCCGACTCCAGGAATGCGTTCACCCGGTCCAGCCCCAGCCGCTCCGCCACGATGTCGGTGGCGGTGTTGTCGCTGGTGATGATCATCTGGGTGAGGAGATCCCGGAAGGTGGGCGCCAACCCGGGATCGAAGGTCTGGAGGATCCCGCTCCCCCTGCGGAGCTCCTCGGGGAGGATGGGGTGGCGGGCATCCAGCTCCAGCCGGCCGGCCTCGGCCTCCCGATAGGCCTGCACCAGGGCGGTGAGCTTGATGACGCTCAGGGTATTCATGGGCTCGTCGGCCCGGATGGCCACCTCCCTCCCGGTGGGGAGATGCTTGGCGTAGAGGGCGGTACGGGCGTCCAGGGCATCGAGCTGCGCCCGGATCCGGGACTCCAACTCCTCCGGAGCCACCACCGCCTCTTGGGGAGGGTCCGCTTCCGGGGCGGGGTCCGGTGGCGATGGCTCACACCCTGCCACCGCCAGAATCGAGGCGGTGAGGACAAGGAGAAGCATGGAGGGCCCTGAGAGGAGTGAGAGGAGCCTCCGGGACCCCGGGGGGTTCCGGACGGTCAGGTGGGCTCGGTCGAAGCGGCGCATGGCACCTCCGTGGAAGATGTCGTGAAGAGGATCACCCGCCTCTCACCCACGGGCCACCCGTCCGGCCCTCAGGTACCGCCCTCCCACGGCGAAGACCAGGGCCATGAGGACCACCAGGACCACCCCCAGCGCCGCCGCCGCCCCGAAATCGAAGGCCCGGAGCTGGGAAAGGATCTCGATGGAGATGGGTCGGGAGGTGTGGGTATAGAGGAGGATGGAGGAGACGAACTCGCCCAGGGCGGTGACGAAGGCCAGCATCCCGCCGGCGGCCAAGCCGGGGAGCACCAGGGGGAAGGCGATCCGACGCATCGTCTCCCCCCACCCCGCCCCCAGCGAATGGGCCGCCTCCTCCAGGGAGGGATCGAACTGACGGAAGGAGGCCTTCGCCGCCTCGGCCACCAGGGGGAGATTTCGGATGAAGTAGGCCAGGGGGAGGATCCAGAAGGTCCCCACCAGGACAAATCGGCCGAACCAGGGAGCGTTCACCGAAAAGGTCGTGGAGAGCGCAATGGCCACCACCGTCCCGGGAAGGGCCCAGGGAAGGATCACCAGGAGGGCCAGGAGCCCCCGCCCCCGGAAGCGCCGGCGCACCACCAGGTAGGCGGAAAGGAAGGCCACGATGAGCACCCCCAGGGTGGAGATCCCCGCCATCTGGAGGGAGTTCATCACCGGCCGCCAGATCCGCGGATCCGCCGCCAGGGACCGGTAGTTGTCCAGGGAGTAGCGGGTAGGGAGGATCTGCACCGTCCAGGCCCCCTCGGGAACGAAGGAGACCAGGAGGAGGGTGGCGTGGGGGAGGAGGAGGAAGGTGACCCCCCCCACCGCCGCCAGCGGCACCAGGATCCGGCTCCACCGGGACTGGAGGGGGCGGCGGATCTGTCCCACCCCCTTCCCCACCGCCGCGTACTCCCTCCCCCGTTCATAGCGGCGGAGGAGGGCCAGGAAGGCCAGCGACACCGAGGCCAGCACCACCGTCTCCACCATGGCCATGGAGAGCTCCCCATTCACCTTGGAAGAGTAGATCTGGGTGGTGAGGACCCGGAACCCGCCCCCGAAGATGTAGGGGGCCGAGAAGGAGGCCATGGAGGTCATGAAGACCAGGAGGGCGGCCGCCACGATGGAGGGGGCCAGCATGGGAAGGGTGACCCGGAAGAGGGTGCGCCACCGCCCCGCCCCCAGGGACCACGCCGCCTCCGCCGCCGATTCGTCCATGCGGGCCAGCCCCGCCGAGACGAAGAGGTAGAAGTAGACGTACATGGAGTAGGCGTGGACCAGGAGGATGGCCGGTCCCCCGATCATCCTCCAGGGGGGCGACTCGAGCCCCAGGACGAGCTGTACCGTCCGGGTGAGGATCCCGCTCTCCCCGAAGAGGAAGAGGAAGGCGATGACCCCCACCAGCGGGGGCAGCAGGACCGGGAGCGCCGCCAGTGCCGCGAAGACGTTCCGACCGGGGAAATCGAAGCGGGTGAAGAGGAAGGCCATGGGGATCCCCACCATCCCCGAGAGGAGGACCGACCCCAGGCTGATCCAGACGCTTCCCCACAGGGCCTCCAGCTCCGATGGAGAGGTGAAGAAATGCCGATAGGCCTCCAGGGTGAAGACCCCGTCCTCGAGGAAGGACTCTCCCAGGACGAAGAGGTTGGGATAGAGGACCAGCCAGACCAGGAGGGCCAGGATGGGAAGCGCCATCCAGAGGGTCCGTTTCCCCGGCGCCTCCCGCGGGGCGCTCATGGGAGCGCCTCCCCACCGTCCGTCACCGGAGCGTTCCCGGAGGGGCCATGGTCAGGAGGCCCCCACGGCTGGAAAGACATGGAGCCCGGCCCCCGGGGCCGGGGCGATCCCCACCGCTTCTCCCTCGACAGGACCGGATTCGCGACTCACCACCTCCAGGATCCCGGTGGTTTCGGTGTCCACGAAGTACAGGGTGTAGGCCCCCAGGAAGCGCCGGTCCCGGATCCGGCCGGGAAGGCTCTCCGCCGTCCCCGCCTCCACGAAGGTCAGGTCCTCCGGTCGGACCAGGAGCTCACAGGGGCCGGGCTCCGGACCCGGAGCAAGCGTCCACCGGGGCCCGGCGTCAAGCCGGACCCGCACTACCCCGCCTCTCTCCTCCTCCAAGACGCCCTCCAGGGCATTGATCCGCCCCACGAACCCCGCCACGAACCGGTGGGTCGGATTCCGGTAGAGCTCCTCCGGGGTCCCCACCTGCCGGAGCTTCCCTCCGTCCATGACGGCGATGCGATCCGACAGGTCGAAGGCCTCCTCCTGGTCGTGGGTGACGAAGAGGGCGGTGATCCCCAACTCCTTCACCAGGAGGCGTAGCTCGGTGCGGGTCCGCTCCCGGAGGGCGGCGTCCAGGTTGGAGAAGGGCTCGTCCAGGAGGAGAAGGGGGGGCTCGATGGCCAGGGCCCGGGCCAGGGCCACCCGCTGCTGCTGGCCGCCGGAGAGGGCCTGCACCGCCCGGCTCCCGAGCCCCGGCAGGGAGACCCGTTCCAGTGCCGCCTCCACCCGCTCCCCGATCTCCTCCCGGGGCCTTCGCCGGCTCTTCAACCCGAAGGCCACGTTCTCCGCCACGTCCAGGTGGGGGAAGAGGGCGTAGTTCTGGAACACCATCCCGAACCCCCGACGCTGCGGATTCCACTCCGTAACGTCCTCGCCCTGGAAGGTGAGGGTTCCGGCGTCTGGGCGTTCGAATCCCGCCACCACCCGGAGGGCCGTGGTCTTCCCGCACCCCGAGGGCCCCAGCAGTGTGAGGAACTCCCCCTCCTGGAGCTCCAGGGAGAGGTGGTCCACTGCCGTCACCGTACCGAAGCGCTTCACCAGCCCCTGGAGGCTCAGGATCGGGGCCCCGGCTCCGGAGCGTCTGGAGCCCGGCGAGGAGCTCAATACCCCTCCCGGGCGCCCCGGCGGCGGATCCGATCGTCCCAGTAGCGCATCCACTCCGAGGTCCGCTCCCGGAGAAGGGCCCGGTCCGCCTCCATGGGCCGGATCTGGGGGAGGTCCGCCTGGAGCCACTCGGGGAATTCCTCCGGGGGGATGTCGGTGCGGGCGGGAATCCGGAAGAAGCGCTCGGTGGCCTCCAGGATGGATTCCCGGTTCCCGACGAACTCCACGAAGGCCCGGGCCGCTTCCGGGTTCCCGCTCCCCGATACCACCGCCACCGCATCCACCACCACGGGGGTTCCACCCTCGGGAAGGCGGTAGTTGATGGGAAGCCCGGTGGTGGCCCGGAGGGCGAGGATGTCAGGCATGGCCCACATGGTGACGAGCCCCTCCTGCCGGGCCAGCTTCTGGTAGAGGAGGGTGGGATTCAGGGCGTACTCCCGGGTCTGGGCGTCCAGGCGGAGGAGCCACTCGTACCCGGCGGTGGGGTCCCCCGTCCCCTCCGACTCCCGGTAGATGATGTGGCTGAAGATGGTCCGCATGGTCCCCGAGGCCATGGGCTCCCTCAGGATCACCTGCCCCCGCCACCGGGGATCCAGGAGGTCGTCCCAGTCCGCCGGCGCCTCCTCCCGGGAGACGGCGTCCTCATTGTAGGCCAGGACTTCCGGGGTGAGGTAGGTTCCGTGCCAGTGGCCGTCGGGGTCCCGGGCCTCCGGGGGGAGGACGTCGGCCCAGGTGGGGCGGAAGGGCTCCAGGAGTCCCTCCTCGGTGGCCACCTCGAACATCTGCTCCGGCGCCCCGAACCAGACGTCGGCCTGGGGATTGGCCCGCTCTGAGCGGAGACGGTCCAGGACCTCCTGGGAGCCCATGTCCACCCACTGGACGTCCACCTCGGGGTGGAGGGCCTCGAAGGCCATCTCGTAGTGGGTCAGGAGGTCCCGTCCATGGGGCGAGTAGACGATGAGGACGTCGCGGCCATCTCCCCCGCAGGCAGCGGGAAGGAGGGCGACCAGGGCGACGATCCAGGCCAGGGTGGCCCGCCTGGCCCGCCCAGCCTGTCGGGCCCGCAGGCGAGGAGTGTCCGGACGCTTCATGGAATTCCCGCTCCGTGATGCGCCTCCCACTCCGATGCCCGGAGGGAGGCCAGGTTGGCCAGGAGGCGGAACGCCCCCGGGACCCCCTCTGGAAGCTGACGGAAGAAGGCCAGGCCAGTGTAGATGTAGAGCCCTTCCCCCACCGGGGCCACCAGGAGACCCCCCTGCACCGGGTCCAACCCCGGATCCGCCATCTCCAGGAGGGGGACGAAGCGCGGATCCCACTCATTCAGGAAGTAGAGGCCCCGCTCCTGGACCCACCCGTCGAAGTCGCCGGGGCCGATGGGGTTGGGGCCGGTGAAGACGGGGGAGGTCGGGTCCAGGAGGGTCACCGGCGCCGTCGGGTCCGTGATCCGGTCATGGGGCCGGGCCATGGTCACCGGGTAGGGAGCGAAGTCTCCCTCGGGATACTCGTACTTGTTGTACTGGGCCACCACCGTCCCCCCCCGCCGGGCGAAGTCCAGGATCCGGGGCGTCCGGGCCGGGAGATCGGGACGGGTCTCGTAGGCTCGGACCCCCAGGACCACGCTGTGGAAGCGGTCCAGGTCCACCGTTCGAAGTTCTTCGGGGCCCAGGAGCTCCACCTCGGCCCCCATCTGCCGGAGGGCCTCGGCGCCGTCGTCCCCGGAACCCATGACGTAGCCCACCCGGAGCCCCTCGGCCACCCGGGCCTCCACGATGGTCACCGCCACTGCGGCCTCCTGGTAGAGGGGGACCCGGTCGATGTGGGGGTAGTCGATGATCTCGAAGCCTTCCGAGTAGACCCGCCCGGCCTCGTCCCGGACCCTGGCTCCGATCCGGATCCGACCGGGAGCCAGCGCCTCGTCGGGCCCTACCTGGAACGCGATCTCCACCTCGTCTCCCACCCCTGTCAGGGTGAAGGGCGCCCGGGCCGGTTCCGCTCTCCATCCGCCGGGAAGCTCCAGCTCCAGCTCTCCCCGCGCTCCCTCTGTCGCCTCACCCCGGAGATGGACCGTGAGGGTCCGGGGCTCCGCCTCCCCCGCCGGCCACGCCAGCCAGCTCCGTCCCATGGACACCGAGATCCGGGGAACCACCAGGAAGGGCTCCCGGAACTCCCCGTCGGCCTTGTCCACGTCCACGAAGGGGACCTCCACCGGGACCCGTAGGGGGACAGGGACCGGGGAGGGAGCGCCGGTGGACACGATGCCAGGAGCTCCCAAGTTGACGGCCACCTGGCCCGCCAGCGGAGGCGGCGTTCCAGGAAGCCCCCAGAGGGATCGTCGGCTCTCGGGCCACCGGTAGAGTGACCCGTCCAGCGGCTCCTCCAGGTAGTACTCCCGGGATGGATCGGCGTCCTCTGGCACCTGGACCCGGAACCGCCAACGCGTCAGCTCTCCGGAGGCTACCGTCGCCGGGCCCGCGGCCACCCTCCCCCCCACCCCGCCGAAGAAGAAGCCGGGTTCGGCGGAGGCTGCACCGTCGGGTGGGATGGGGGTGGCGGACCACCCCTGGGGAAGGTCCAGGGAGGGGAGGACCTCCCCCAGGGGGACTCCGCCCCCGTTCCAGACCCGGAACTCCACCTCCACCTCGCCCCCGATGACCACCCGGTCCCGGAGGGTGCGGGCCTCCACCGCCACTCCCGCCGCCGCGAGAAGGGCCCGGCCTGCCGTGGCCTCCCGTTCGTCCAGGACCCTCCCCAACTCCCGAAGGGAGGCAGCCGCGCCATCCGCCGTCGCCGGGATCCCCGCTCCCGCGCCCGTCTCCATGCCCGCCTGTAGGCCCTCCCGTGCGGCCCGGAGATGGGTCAGGGCCTCGACCAACGCCTGCGCGGAGGGGGTCGGGTCCAGGGCGTGGAGTCCGTCCAGGGCCCGGTTCAGGGCGGCACGGTAGCCCTCCAGGGCCGAGATGACCTCTCCGCTTGCTCCGTTCCCTGCCATGGCCCGGGCGGCCAGCCCCACCAGGGTGGTGTCCACCCCGGAAAAGAGTCCGTCGTCGGAGGTGGAACCCCGAGACTCCCGCGCCTCCGCCACCCCGCCACCCCGGGATCGGGTCAGGATCAGCGGTGAACTCCGGGGACCCGGGTGCTGAGGGGCTCCCATGTCCTGGGACCGATGCTGGCTCCGACTCTCCATGGCCACCTGGAAGGGGGAACGGCCCAGGAGGGGATCCAACCGCCCCGTCTCCACCTGGAGGGTGGCGTCCCCGGGCCGGAACCGGGTGGAGGTGTAGAGCTTGAGGGGGGACCATGGCTCCAGTCCTTCCCGGATCTGGTCCGGGAACCGCTCCGGGTCCCCGGCCGCCTCGAACGCCCGGGGCGTGACGATCCCCGACGCCTGGTGCTGCCCGTGCCCGTCCCGGGGCGACCCCTCGAAGATGGAGATGACCACATGGGGACGGAAATGGCGGATGACCCGCACCACGTCCTCCAGGAGCGCCTCCTCGGGCCAGTGTGCCAGCGTCTCCTCGGCACTCCGGGAGAAGCCGAAGTCGAAGGCCCGGGTGAAGTACTGCTCCGCTCCATCGAGTCGACGGGCCGCCAGGAGCTCGCCGGTCCGGATGATCCCCAGCCCCGTTCCCAGCTCGGGCCCGATGAGGTTCTGCCCCCCCTCGCCCCGACTCAGGGAGAGATACGCGGTCCTTGCCCCCGATTCCCGGGCCAGTGTCGCCAGGAGGGTGGTGTCCTCGTCGTCAGGGTGGGCGGCGACCATGAGCACCCGCTTCACTCCATCCAGTTGCCGGAGGAGGAGCCCCGCGGCCACGACCCCCCGATCGGCGGGAACGGACTGGGCCGCGGCCCAGGTGGGGAGAAGGAGAAGGAGGGCCAGCGTCCACACCATCCCCTGCGCCATGATGCGGCTCCCCCTGATCCGGCGCGATGCCCGGAGGGATGGCCAGCGCGATCTCTGCCCCGAATCCAGGTGGGGGGGGTGGTGGGGAGGGCGGGGAGGAGCGCGCATGATCGACCGATGGGTGGAAGGTCCGGTATCGGAAAGGAATCGAGGTTGACCCTGGCCCGTCAAGGCGATCCTCCCCCGGCCGACCCGGCCCCGAACCCCAGGGTGTCTGTGGGAACCGGGGGGGGAGGATCCTCCTCCGGTTCCTCTTCCGGGTCTTCCTCGTCCGGGTCTTCCTCGTCCGGGTCCCCTGGCTCGGCGTCCGGCTCGGGCGGAGGAGGAGGCTCAGGAACGTCCAGTTCCAGCTCCCCGCCCCCGTCAGGGATGCCGTGGAGGTTCCGGACCCCCTCCACGACCAAGAGGTAGGTGGCGCCAGGCTCCACCGGCGAAGCCAGGAGGAGGACGATCTCCTGGGCCGGAAGGGGAGGACCCGTTTCCTCCTGGGTCTCCGGATCGGGGGGATCCACGGGGTCAGCGGGATCCTCGCCGGGATCGGGATCCGGCTCCCTGGGAGTCCGTTCCGCTTCCAGGGCCTCCCACTCCCATCGATGGAGGATCTCGGTGACCTGGATCCCGGCGCCGTCCTCCCGCTCCAGGCGGGCCATGACCCCGGTGAGGGGGAGTTCCGGGTCCAGGTGATCGTCGAAGGAGGCCTCCACCGTGACAGAGTCCACGAGTCGAACCGTCGTCAGCACCGCCGCCGTGGTGTCGGGCTGGAGGAGGGCCAGCTCCGTCACCACCAGCGTGTCCCCCACGGCGAACTCCACCTGGATGGAGTCCTGCGGTTCCTGGAAATCCGGCTCCCGGTTCCGGTTCTGGTCCTCGTAGGCCACCAGGCGGTAGCGGCCGGCGGGGAGGAATCGGAAGGCGAAGACCCCCAGCGAGTCGGAAACCGCCGAATGCACCGGACCCTCGGGAAGAGGGCGGGCGTCCACCCGGGCTCGGGGCACCGGCTCCCCGGTGAGGCGATCCACCAGGAGCCCCGCCACCAGGTTGGGTTCGAAGTCCGGTCCGGTGGAGAAGAAGAAGTCCTGGGGACGATCCAGCCGGTTCCTGAAGAGGTCCTGGAGGGTGGGCAGGAGGGTGATCCGGTAGACCGTCCGCTCCTGGAATCCGCCCTCCATGCGCACTTCCAGTCCTCGACGGCGATGTCGCACCTCCACCTCGCCGGTCCGGGGGGAGACGAGGACGGCGTCCCGGAGCGATCCGGTGGAGGGGCGCTCGGAGATCCGACGCTCGAACTCGATCTGCACCGGTCCGTCGAAGGGCTCCACCACGGCGAAGGTGTCCGGATTCACCGAGACGACCGCAGGAGGAGTCTCGGGCACCTCTCCCCCGGTGGGAGCCGTGGTCCGGGCGCACCCGGACACTGCCACCAGGGCGAGCGCCGCAAAACCGGCTGCGGTGACGGTGGCGGACCTCCTCACTCTGCCTCCAGCACCTGAAGCTTCTCCTGGAGCTTGTCCCGCTGATCCCGGAAGACGGCAGCCTTCTCCCGCTCCTTCGCCACCACCTCGGCGGGGGCCCGACCGATGAACTGCTCGTTGGCCAGCTTCTTCTCCGCCCCCACGAGCTGTCCGTCCAGCCGCTGGATCTCCTTTCGAAGGCGAGCCCGCTCCTGCTCCAGATCCACCAGCCCCTCCAGGGGAAGGAAGACCTGGGAGCCGTTCTGGAGGATGGCGGTGGCGCCGACTCCGGCACCCCCTCCACCGGAGAACTCCACCTCTTTCCCCCGGGCCAGCTGCCACAGGCGGGGCGCCTCCGCCGCCACCGCCGTCTGGAATCGCTCCGGAGCCCCGGTGAGGGCCAGGGTCACCGGCGCCCCCTCCCCCACCCCGTATTCCTTCCGGAGGCTCCGCACCACCGTCACCAGCTCCTGGAGGGCGGAGAAGTCCGCCTCCGCCTCCGGATCCACCCGGACCGGGTCACCAGAGGGCCAGGGGGCCAAGGGAAGGGCTTCGGGTCGATCCGACGCCTCGGGCCAGGGAATCCGGTCCCAGAGGTACTCGGTGACGAAGGGGACCAGGGGGTGGAGGAGCCGGAGGATCCCGTCGAAGACGTGGACCAGGACGGATCGGGCCGCCTCCCGGCTGGCCTCCCCCTCCTCGCCCCGGAGCCGGCCCTTCACCACCTCCAGGTACCAATCGGCGAAGTCCCCCCAGAAGAGGTGATGCCCCCGATCCACCACGTCGTGGATGCGGAACCGCTCCAGGCCATCGGTCATGGCGGAGGCGCTGCGGGAGAACCGGGAAAGGATCCAGCGATCCGCCGTCTCCAGCGCCTCCTCCACCTCCGACAGCGGCTTCACCGGCCCCTCCCCCACCGACATGAGGGTGAAGCGCCCGGCGTTCCAGAGCTTGTTGGCGAAATTCCGGCCCGGGGCGAAGGCTCCTTCCAGGTCCTCGTGGTCCAGGTGGATGTCGGTCCCCACACCGCACATGGAGAGGACCGTGTAGCGCAGGGCGTCCGCCCCGAACTGCTCCACCACCTCCATGGGATCGATGCCGTTGCCCAGGGACTTGGACATCTTCCGCCCCTTCGCATCCCGCACCGTCCCGTGGAGGAAGACGTCCCGGAAGGGCGCCTCCCCCTGGAACTCGAAGCCAGCCATGATCATCCGGGCCACCCAGAAGAAGAGGATCTCCGGGGCCGTCACCAGGGTGTGACCGGGATAGAAGGCCTTCAGGTCCTCGGTCTCCTCGGGCCACCCGAAGACGGAGAAGGGCCAGAGCCACGACGAGAACCAGGTATCCAGGACATCGGGATCCTGCTCCACCTTCTCGCTCCCGCAGATGGGGCAGGCGGTGAGGTCCTCCCGGCTGGCGCTCATCTCGCCGCACACCGGGTTCCGGCAGTACCAGACCGGGATCCGGTGGCCCCACCAGAGCTGCCGGGAGATGCACCAGTCCCGGATGTTCTCCATCCACTCCTCGTAGACCTTGGTCCAGTGGGCCGGATGGAAGCGGATCGTCCCGTCCCGGGAAGCCGCCAGCGCCGGTTCCGCCAGGGGCTTCATCCGGACGAACCACTGCTCCGAGAGACGAGGCTCCACCACCGTGTCACAGCGGTAGCAGTGGGGCACCGAGTGGCGATGGGGGTCCTGGCCCGCGAAGAGCCCCTCCTCCCGGAGCGCCACCACCACCGCCTTCCGGGCCTGGAACCGGTCCATCCCCCGGAAGCGCTCCGGCGCGGACTCGTTCAGGATGGCCTCGGGGGTGAGGACGTTCAGGACCTCGAGGCCCGTGCGCCGGGCGATCTCGAAGTCGTTGGGGTCATGGGCCGGGGTGACCTTCACCATCCCCGTGCCGAACTCCGGGTCCACCCAGTCGTCGGCCACCACCGGGATCCGTCGCCCGGTGAGGGGAAGCTCCACCTCGACGCCCACCAGGGCCGCATACCGGGTGTCTCCGGGATGAACCGCCACTCCCGTGTCACCCAGCATGGTCTCGGGGCGGGTGGTGGAGACGGTAAGGTACCACCCCTTCCCTTCCTCGAAGCGCCCCACCGCGGTGGCTCCGGCGTCCCGGGCAGCCGCGGCCGCCGGCCAGGACGCCTCGGGAAGCGGGTAGCGCAGGGAGTGGAGGTGTCCGTCCACTTCCTGCCCCTCGGCCTCCTCGTTGGAGAGGGCCGTGCCGCAGCGGGGGCACCAGTTGATGATGTACTCCCCCCGGTAGATCAGCCCCTTCTCGTAGAGCCGGACGAAGACCTCCCGCACCGCCCGGGAGAGCCCTGGATCCAGGGTGAAGGCCGTCCGCTCCCAGTCGCAGGAGGCGCCGATGGCCTTGAGCTGTTCCAGGATCGTCCCACCCGTCTCACCGACGAAGGCCCAAACCCGTTCCACGAAGGCGTCCCGGCCCAGGTCGAAGCGGGTCTGCCCCCCCTCCCGGAGGATGCGCTCCACCACGTTCTGGGTGGCGATTCCGGCATGGTCCGTCCCCGGTACCCAGAGGGCGGCCCGCCCCTCCATCCGCCGCCAGCGGATGAGGACGTCCTGCACCGTGTTGTTCAACCCGTGCCCCATGTGGAGCACCGCGGTGACGTTGGGCGGCGGGATGACGATGGCGTAGGGGTCGACACCCTCGTCCAGCACCGCCCCAGGGGACTCGTGGAAGAGCCCCCGCTCCAGCGCCCGGGCGTAGAGGGGCTTCTCGATGGCCGCCGGATCCAATCTCGGAGGAAGGGCCCCAGCGGAGAGGTCGGGACCGGGGGTGCTCACGGGTTCGGCGGAGGGTTCAGTCACGGATTCGGGCCTGGGTGGGGTCATGGCCGGGGCACAGGGCGGATCCGCCACCCGGAAGGGCGGTCGGGAGGGGCGAGGGGGATGCCGTTCTCGCCCTGGCTCGCCCTGGAAACGGGTCCGATTTGAGCGAACAGGTAAGGTGTTTCATCCAGAGAGGGGCGTCAATCGGGGCCTTTCCGGGGGATAGGTCACCCACCGCCGCCCCGCTCCCGGTCCATTCGTTCCCGGATTTCCCTGGCCCGCTCCGACCACGTCTCCCGGACCTCGGCGGCGGCGGCGCCACGGATCAGATCGTTCACCTCCCACTGCCTTCGGGCCATGGCCTCCCGACGGCCAGGGGGAACCTCGAAGGAGAAGGGGAGGGGAATGGAGAAATCTCCCAGGTGCAGGCGGCCCGGAGAGAGCCCCCAGCGCCGACCGTCCTCATCGGTGTAGGTCCAGTCGGTGGCCTGTCCCGAGAGGGCTGCGGCCACCGCCACCGAGTCGTTCCAACTCCGGATCATCCCCCGGAGGAGGAGTTCGGCCCGCTCTTCATCGGAGAGCTCGGTGTATTCCCGGTCCAGGGGCGCCCAGAGTCGGGGATCTCCCATGGTGGGCTGCAGTCGCTCCGCCACGGTAGCCCGCCGCCGCTCCTCCTCGTCCTCTTCCGCCACGTCACCCGGGTCAGGGGCCACCCCCGGGTCCAGGGGGGGAAGGGGTCGGACCGGCGTGGGGAGCGTGGGGTCCTCCACCACGGGCTCCTCCGGAGGAGGCTCGGGCTCATCCTCCGGCGCCAGTTCCCGGAGGGCCACGATCTCGATCCCCCGGACCGTCGGCTCCGGTGGGATGGAAACGGAAGGGGCCGTCACCGGGACGATCCGGTCCATGAGGATGGGGTAGAGAATCAGGGCCAGTGCGTGGAGGACGATGGAAACCGCCAACCCGGCCCGGACCGCCCACCGTTCCCGGGATCGGGTCCGGGCACGACCGGTTTCCTGGGGTTCGGGGGAGGAAGCGGCGGGGGGGG
>SL_3KL_010_SEDDRAFT_10002425_pt1 | contig 17022 bp, 16 predicted proteins | sample SodLakKL_010_SED_2_FD_10381 | JGI IMG/M metagenome (IMG submission 10381) | reverse complement strand
GACCAGCAAGGCTGAAGATGACCTGGTGCTTCCGGCGGTCAAGGCGGGTGCTCTTTCTTATTTACTCAAAGATGTATCAGCTGAAGATCTTTCAACTGCCATTCGAGATGCTGCAGAAGGAAAATCAACTATTCACCCCCTGGCCACGGCAAGGATAATGCAAGAGGTTAGCAGTGGAAAAAAAGAAAAAAGCAGATCCGATCAGATCAGTCCGAGGGAAATGGAAGTTCTTAGATTGATTGCCAGTGGCCTTGGCAACAGGGAAATAGGGGAGCAGCTTTTTATTAGTGAAAGGACAGTTAAGACACATGTAACCCACCTGCTGGAAAAATTATATTTGCGTGATCGTACCCAGCTTGCCATCTATGCCCTGCAAAACAAGCTTGTGGAAAACGGAACGGATTAATTATATCTTTTAAGGATTCTTCTTTTCTCATCATAGCAGTCCTGACAGTATGCTTAGATGGTTGGTGGCAGTTGTTTCCTAAGATACACTGGAGTATGCCGATTAAAAGGTTGATAACCCCGACAATAATCTAGTAACGGGATGCCTTGCGGAATGATATAATTAAACTGTTTGAAAGAAGAAGGGAAGTATGATGAACCAACCGGATGCCATCAGGCAGGATTTAAAAAAATATGCTGATGCTGAGAAGGCAGCCTTTTTACCTAAATTTTTTCAGGCTTTTCCGGGTGGTTATGGAGAAGGAGACCAGTTCATCGGGGTTGCCGTTCCCAACCAGCGTAAGGTTGCCCGCAAATACTGTAAAAGTGTCTCATTAAATGATTTAGACATGCTGATTCGTGACCCGGTCCACGAATGCCGTCTAACCGCTATTTTTATTCTTGTTCTAAAATATGAAAAAGCAAGATCGGAGGCCGAACGTGAAAAAATAGTCAGTATTTATTTGAATAACCTTTCATCGATCAATAACTGGGACCTGGTTGATTCATCAGCATATAAAATACTGGGGCCGTATCTTTTCGAAAAAGAGCGAAGCCTGCTTTACAGGATGGCTGGTTCAGGGAAACTTTGGCAGGAACGGATTGCCGTGATCACTACCATGCATTTTATCCGTAACAATGATTACAATGATACTTTAAAGCTCGCTGAGATGATGCTTGACCACGAACATGATTTGATCCATAAAGCAGTCGGATGGATGCTAAGAGAGATTGGCAACCGTGATTTTGACATAGAATATGAGTTTATAAAAAGGCACTATCAAGAAATGCCGCGCACCATGCTGCGCTACGCCATAGAAAAATTTAACCCCGGTTTGAGGAAAAATATTTTGGCCGGAAAGTTTTAGAGGCGTTTTTAACAGTTGCTGAAAGTAGTTTATTTAAGAAACCTAAAGGCGGGAATGAAAATGAGCAGGGTGAAAAAAAGAAAACGCAGTTACTTTACCCTTAAACTGTTCGCAGCAGTAATATTAATATTAGTAACAGCCGGAGTATTTTTCACTTACTATCCTGAACTATTGTTTGCTGCATCCGGCGAAGTGACAGCTTCAGTGTCGAAAGAGCAGATAGGGCCTGTTCCTGAAGGAGAAACCGTAAATATTGTTTTGCTTGGTTTTGATCGTCCTGGCTCTCGGGATGAAAAAGACGGTATTTATCGCCCCGATACGATTATGATTGCCGCTATCAATCTGCGTGAAGCTGAAGTCAAGCTGGTTAATATTCCCCGTGATAGTTATGTCCAGATATATGGAACAGATATATATGACAAGATAAATCATTCCTATATGTATGGCTATTACCGCGCAGCTGAAGGAGAAGACCCGCATAAAAGTGGTCTCAAGACAACCCTGCTCACTATTCGTAATTTTTTGGGCGGCGTGCCCCTGCATGGTTTTATCAGTATTGATATGGGTGGTGCTGCAGATATTGTTGACAGCATCGGCGGTATTTATTACGATGTTGAGTTTGATGTGCGATCCAGTTTTGGTCGCGGAAGACTCCTGGTTGAGGAAGGTCACCAGCTGTTAGATGGTGAAAAATTTATGCATTATGTCCGTAACCGTGCCGGTTACCAGGGTGGAGAAAGGGGCAGGACAGAGCGGCAGCAGCAGATCATGATCGCCCTCTTTGATCAACTCAGGGGGTTCGAAGGAATAATCAAAATTCCCCGCCTTTACAGCGCTGTTGCAAATAATGTTGAAACCGAATTGAATTTGCCTCAAATGGGTTTAATTGGCATGCTGGGCTTGCGGGTTAACCCTTCGGAAATTGAATCCTTTGTATTTGGCGGACGCGGTCAGCTGTCAGAGAGGAATGGGCAGAATATCTGGTACCTGGTAATTGATGAGCAGGAGCGGGTAGAAATTATCGAAGCTGTGTTTGGAATTACTGTCGAAAGGCGTTCCCAGCTAACGCTTCCCGGTCCGATAACTCCTGAACCGGAGGATCCTGAACCTGAACCAATACCTGATTTAGAACCCGATCCGGAAGTAGAACCGGACCCGGAAGTAGAACCGGACCCGGAAGTAGAACCGGACCCGGAAGAGGATACCGAGCCTGAACCGGAACCGGATCCTGCAGATGATTTAGAGGAAGAGCCGGAACCGGAGCCCGACCCCGAAGAAGAGCCGGATACTGATTCTGATCCGGAGCCCGACCCGGAGCCGGATATGCAGGATGAGAACAGTGAGGAAGGGTAATGGTTCGTGAAAGAATAGATGTTACTTTACATGGTGGATAATGAAAATACATTTGCCAAAGTCAGGCAGGAAACGAATTGAGCAGTTTTTATATGCCAGTTTAAAAATGCCCTGTAAGTGGCTACCGTTTCATGCCGTGAAAAATCGCCAGTGGTGTAAGCCAGGGGGAAAGGTATAAGCCTGACGTTTACTGGGGATTACAGGAAAGCTTACTAACGGTATTCAGGATTAGGGTGATCAAAGCGGCAGCCGGCGGCCCATTTGCTTCTCTGGTTACCATGTGCCGGAATACCGTTGTTATCTTTAAGCATTCTGGCCAGGTGCAGCAGGTTCCAGGTCATAAAAGTAGTATTGCGGTTGGTAAAATCATTTTCCGGCCCCCCTGAACCGGCGTCCAGGTAAGATGGCCCCGGTCCAATCGGGCCCAGCCATCCGGCATCAGCCTGGGGCGGGATAACGTAACCGACATGCTGCAATGAATAGAGTATTCCCATCCCGCAGTGCTTTACACCATCTTCGTTTCCGGTAACAAGGCATCCGCCGACACGTCCGTAAAAAACATATTGCCCGGCATCGTTGTGTTCTCCGGAATGCCCATAGAGCCTTTCTATTATTTTCTGGCAAACCGAGGTTTTTTCGCCGAGCCAGATTGCTGTACCAAGGACAAGAATATCTGCATTTAGAACCTTCCTATATATTAGCGGCCAATCATCTTTCTCCCAACCGTGTTCAGTCATATCACCATAAACACCGTAAGCGATATCGTAATCAACAGCCCTGACTAAATCAACCGATACCTTATATTTCTCCATAATCGCCTTGGAAATTTTAATTAAGCCCTCTGTATGTGAAAGCTCAGGAGACTTTTTTAGGGTGCAGTTGATAAACAGGGCCTTTAAATCAGAGAAATCCCACTTGCTGGTGCTGCAAAGATCTTCCTGCGTCTGGTTTAGTTCATTCTCAGACATTTTAAACCCTCCTTTTGATGTCAGGTTATCACATCAGGTCATGATCATCAACGCTTGTAAGAAGTATAAAGTATTCGGAACAGAAGGGATTGTATTAATCATAATATTAAGATATAATTACTATATAATTAGTATCATATTATCTATATATAAATATTAAAAGAAAGGGGTAGATTTAAATGCGGGGAAGTAAAGTATTAATATTAACGCTTGGATTGGCGATACTGGCTGTTGTCTCTGGCGGTTGTGCTGAACAACGGGATGCGTCACCTGGAATATTAGAACCTGAAACAGACATTTCAGGTGAGGAAAACCGGGTGTTTGGAGAGGTTAGTGATACCGCAGCGGAACTAAGCGGAGAGATAGAAATCGAAGGGTTGGGGGTTTTTTCTTTCGATCCCGGGGAAGTGGAAACCGTGCGCGATGACCTGTTCAGAAACAATCACTTCTCAATTTTTGATGTTCTTGTTCATCTGGAGCAGACCGGGCAGATCGAAATCGCTTATTACTTTGATGAGGAAATGAACACGTATGTAATAACCGATCTTGATGGGCACGGCGAATGGTGGTACGATGCCTACTACGATGGAGGATGGCGTGAAAGAAGTGTATTTCGCATGGATCATTATCCTTACAAGGATAAAATGGTCTTAAGAATAGTGCGGGCAGCGGAAGAGTATCTTCAGGCTGTATATGCTACTTATCTTGATGAAGTCAGCCGATTAAATGAAAATGACGGGAAACTAATTGTTCCCGAAGTAATTATCGAGGGCAAGAACGATACCATGGTTTTTGAAGATGTGGAAGTTACAGCGCACAATTTAAGAAATGACATGTTTCAAGATGGTGTGGTAACAGCTATTGATACCATTCTCAGCCTTGCTGAAAATAATAAAATTAGCTATGACCTGCAGTGGTATGAATCAATAGGCACTGCCGGTGTAGTGAAAAGCTACTGGGTAGAACGAATAAATGACGATGTAAGCGAAGGCAGGTGTGGCTTTGTTTATGAGGCAGGCGATGAAGAATTCTATTTCTTTCGCGGTAACCATAACCATATCCCATCAGATATTAGAGTAATCAATTCACCTCAATATGTGAAATATTTTTGGATCTGCATTTAGCAGCCAAGAGCCATTACTCTAATGCCAGATTATATTGCCCGGAATTTGAAACCGGCAGTTAAAAATAGAGTTGACAATAAATAATGCAGGGAAAGGCAGGTTAAAGTCCAAATGGCGGGAGTGAAAAGGGAAGTGCCGCGGTCCCTGAAAAACTGGTTTTTTGTTCACTTTGTAGTGGATGTTTTATTTGCGGTTCAACCATGCCTTCAGGTCTGCCGGACGATCAATATCAGCCAGCTTTTCAAGATTGATTGTTTTCAGGCTTAATTTATTGGCAGCTTTTACAGTCTGGAGGTAAACTTTTTCACTCCCCCAGGAGATTTCCTGGAAGAGCTCTCCATGAAGTTTTTTCAGGCCGATCAGGTAATAGCCGCCGTCAAAGGTTGGACCTAAAACAAGGTCAGATCTGGAAAGCAGATTAAATGTTTTGCTGACATGAGCTGATGTTAGATCGGGGCAATCAGTTCCAATCACGATAACTTTCTTTTTCCTCTCGGCAAAAGCAGCTTTAAAAGCATTTTCCAGTCTTTCTCCAAGAGATTTTCCCGTTTGTTTTCGGTAAGTGAGGTGATAACCCAGCCATCTTTTCATCAGTTTAATAGTCCCCCCCGTAAAATGCACCTCAGTTTCGTATTCATAATGGAGGGTTTGGTCAATAGTTTGTTTTACCATTTCACGGTGTAGGTTTTCTGCCCCTTTTTCACCCAGGGCTGGAATAAGGCGGGTTTTTACATTACCTGTTTCAGGGTAACGCGTAAAAATAATCAGGCGCAAATTTTATTCACTCGCTTCCAACGCTCCGCTACAGGAAGAGCCTGCCCCGGCAGTGCAGCCAAAACAGTGGTTCCCTGTAACAATTAACCTGTTGTCGAAACTGTGCCGATTAAAAAAAGCAATATGCGCTTTTTCGACTTTAGAGGGGGAATTCAGGGCCAGGTTGAAATCACAATCGTAAAGAGTTCCGTTCCAGCCAATGGATACCTGGCTGCGGCACATCAGGCCGGAGAGGTTTTCTCGTCTGTATGCGCATTGTAAAAGGCTTAGGTAATCTGCTAACTGACGGCTTTGGGAGAGCATGCTTTTAAAGCGTCCAATAGGCATATTGGTCAGCGTAAGCAAATTGTTAAAAACTATGCCGTAACGCTTTCTAAGTTCATGCCGGTAATTTATTTCCAGCTCTCCCTGTTTGCCCGGAAGAAAAGGGCCACCGGGGTTATAAACCAGGTCCAACTTCGGACCTTTCGCTGTTCCGTAGCCCAGGCGGTTAAGTAGTTTCAACGCAGCAATACTGCATTCAAAAACATTATCACCACGTTGAGCGTGAACATTTGCTTCATCGTAACAGGGTAGTGATGCCACAAGGTTTACCCTTTTTTTACTGAAATACTCTGCCAGGCTTTTTTGCTGCGGTTCCAATAAAGCAACAAGATTAGTTCTTAATTGAATTATTATCCCTGTTTCGGAAAGGCTGTCAATAAATCTTCTCAGGTTAGGGTTAAATTCTGGCGCGCCACCTGTTATATCAATCCGGGTGATCCCGCTGCTATCGATAACCCGGACTATGTTCTCCATTACTTCCCAGGTCATTACTTCTGTCGATTGTGGTGAAGCGGAAAGGTGACAGTGGCTGCAGTTGAGATTGCAGCGTCGACCGAGGTTTGCCTGAAAAGCGGTTACCGGATAACTGCGCAGCAACCCTGCTGTTGCTAAAAAATTGTTTTTGCTGTCTTTAATCATTCTGAAACTACCCTCATTGTTAGCGCTACTGTTTTGATTATTTTCTTTATTCATTATATAATAACATGGTGTCAAGGGAAAGGAAGTATGTACATGGAAAAAGTTAAGTATGATCTTGCTATTGTCGGTGGAGGCGCTGCCGGTTTGGTTGCCGGTGTGGCTGCCGGAGCTGTGGGCGCAAAAACAGCAATTGTTGAAAAGGATGGCCGCCTGGGAGGAGAATGTTCCTGGACAGGTTGTGTTCCGTCCAAGGCTCTTATTCACCAGGCTTCACTGGCTTACCGATGTGGCTGCAGACCTGACGGGAATGTCATGGAAAAGGTTAGGGCTACAATTCAGAAAGCAAGTAAGGCCTCGAAGGCAAAAAGTTTGCTTGAACGCTACGGTGTAGATATCTATTATGGAAAACCAGGTTTTAAAAATAACAAAGCCCTGGTTATAGATAACGGCACTGTTATTGAGGCAAATAAATATATTCTCTGCACCGGTTCTTCAGCCCTCATTCCGGAAATAGAGGGGTTGGTTGAAGGGTACCAGACCAATCAACATATCTGGGACTTGCCTGACCTTCCGGAATCACTGTTAATTATAGGTGGTGGCCCGATTGGCACAGAAATGGCTCAGGCTTTTCACCGCCTGGGAACAAAAGTTACCTTGTTTCATTCACGGGACAAGCTTTTACCCCGAGACGATCAGGAGCTTGCCCATGAACTGACCGAGATGCTGATTGCCGATGGGATCGATATAAGACTTAATACACGGATTAAGAAGGTTGAAAAAAATGAGCAGGGTTGGATGGTTGAAGCAGGTGAAGAAAAAATTTACGGCCGGCATTTATTGATTGCTCTCGGCCGTCAGGCTAACACTGATGGTTTGAACCTGGAAGCGGCCGGCGTTGAATATAATACGATTGGAATTGGAGTCAACAGTCATATGAGGACTACTGCCAGAAACATTTGGGCAGCCGGAGACTGTACAGGCGGCCTGAGATTTTCGCATATTGCTGAGATAGAAGGAAAGAGTGCAGTGCGTAACGCCCTTTTCCCCTTAAACAGCAGGGTTGATTACCAGGGCAGTCCCTGGGCTACTTTTACAGAACCGGAATTAGCACATCTTGGCCTGACCGAAGAAGAATGCAAAAAATTAGGATATCGCTACCGTATTTACAGCCAGGAATTTGCCGGAGATGACCGGGCTATTACTGATGGTGCAACCAGGGGACGGGTTAAAATTATAGCTTCTCCATACGGTAAGATACTCGGAGCGCATATCCTGGGGCCGAGGGCCGGAGAACTGATTAATGAATTTATTCTCGCCCGACGCAAGGGTTTGCGCCTGCATGAAATTGGTTTAACTGTGCATGTTTATCCTACCCTGGGCATGGCTGTTCAGAGAGCCACCGATGAATGGTTTTCCGAAATTGCTGATAAGCCACTGTTGAAATTAATAACTAAGTTGGCCAGAAGGTAAGCAAATGATTTCAGTGATTATCCCAACCTGTAATGAAGAAGATTTCCTGCCGGCCTGCCTTGAAAGTATTTTAAAGGAGCGGTGCGATCTAGAGATTATAGTAGTTGATGGCGCCAGCAAAGATCATACCCTGAAGGTTGCCCGGCGTTATACAGATAAAATAATCGCCCTCGAAGAAGCTAACCTGGCTGTCCAGCTTAATACAGGCGCAGCAAAAGCCGATGGTGATATCCTTCTTTTTCTGCATGCCGACTCCCGACTTACAAAAGGGTGCCTGGATCGTATAAAAAAAATATCCCCATATGCTATCGGTGGCGCTTTTACAATGCAGCTTGATGGAAAACGTTTCTATTATCGCGTGCTAAGTATGGGGGGCAACCTGTACTGCCGTTTGGCAGGTACTTACTTCGGCGATCGCGGAATATTTGTGCGCTCATCTGTTTTCCAGGAGCTGGGTGGTTTTGCTTCCCTGCCAATTATGGCCGATGTTGATTTCAGCCGCCGGATGCAAAACCTGGGAAAATGCGCTTTTCTTAAGGGACCGGTAATCAGCAGCAGCCGTAAATTTGATCGTGAAGGTCCATTACGCACTCTTTGCCTGATTGTATATGCTATGCTGGCCTTTAAGCTTGGAACAGATCTAAAAACGATCAAAAAAAAGTATTACCGTTTGCCCCTAGAATAGAAAGATGTTTCCCATTTACTTGCCAGCAAAAAAATTTTATTGACATCCCGTCATATTAGTGCTAAACTTGCTTCAAGTCAGGCACCCTTTAAGATAGTCCTGTGAGGCTGGCAAGGGGGCGACGGCAGAAGTATATTGTACACCGCCCGCTTCCAACGCATGGCGGTGTTTTTATATACCCGGCACNCTNCCGCCTTCCGCCAGGCAGGATATGGAAGGAGGTGAAAAGATGGCGCTTACCCACAAAGCGACTGTCATGGATGAAAAAGGTATCATGCAAGCCCTTCGCCGTATAGCCCATGAAATAATTGAGCACAATAAGAAGATAGATGATGTTGTATTAGTCGGAATTCGTTCGCGCGGTGTTCCCCTGGCCAAACGCCTGCAGGAATACCTTAATGAAATTGAAGGCTCCGCTATTCCCCTCGGTATTCTCGACATTACCCTGTATCGTGATGATCTGACCGAAAGACAGGAACAACCCGAAGTACATATTACTGATGTTCCCTTTGAGCTTGATAAAAAGCATGTCATTTTGGTCGATGATGTGCTTTATACAGGCCGCACAATTCGAGCAGCAATGGATGCTTTGATTGACCTCGGCCGCCCGGCTACGATCCAGCTGGCTGTATTAACTGATCGGGGGCACCGCGAATTGCCAATTCGGGCCGACTATGTCGGGAAAAATGTTCCCACATCCCGTAGTGAAAGGGTTGAAGTTAAATTAAAAGAGATCGACGGGTCCGACCAGGTCGATATCCTGGAGCAAACAAAAGATTAAAAAACTGGCAGTAAAGGAGGAAGAATATAGGTGCAAACTTTAAGGCGCAAAGACATTCTTGGCTTAGAAGAGATGTCTGCCGAAGAGATTACGCTCATTTTAGAGACTGCCCGCTCAATGCGAGAAATTATACAGCGAAAAATAAAAAAAGTGCCTACTTTGCGCGGGCGTACAGTTTTGAATCTTTTTTATGAACCGAGCACGCGGACCAAGGCCAGTTTTGAATTAGCCCAAAAATATATGAGTGCTGATTCAGTAAGTGTGGCCGGAACTTCTTCCAGTCTGGTTAAAGGCGAAACTTTAAAAGATACTGTTCGTAACGTAGAAGTAATGGGAATAGAATGCGTAATAATGAGGCACCCTGTATCGGGTTCTGCAAATTACCTGGCCCGCAATGTTGAGGCTTCGGTTATTAATGCCGGTGATGGTATGCATGAACATCCCACACAGGGGCTGCTGGACATGTTTACGATTCTTGATAAGAAAGGCAGGCTGGAGGAGTTAAAAGTTGTCATAGTCGGGGATATTCGACACAGCAGGGNGGCGCGGGCGCGTTCCAATATGTGGGGTCTGCAGAAAATGGGAGCAGAAGTTGTGGTCTCAGGTCCGCCAACTCTCATGCCGCCGGATTTGGAAGCATTCGGCGTAAAATACTGCCCTGATCTGGAGGAAGCGGTAGAAGAGGCTGATGTTGTTATGGCCCTGCGGCTGCAAAAGGAACGCCAGGAAGGAGGTCTTTTCCCCACACTNCGGGAATATGCAGAAATATACGGCTTGACCTCCCGGAGTGTGGTTAAGGCCAAAGATGACCTGTTAATAATGCACCCCGGCCCTATAAACCGGGGTGTTGAAATAAGTTCAGAGTTAGCAGACAGTCCCCGTTCTGTTGTTCTTGAACAGGTTACCGGTGGTGTTGCAGTCCGCATGGCGCTTCTCTACCTTTTAATGGGAGGGGTAAAAGAAGAATGAAAACTACATTAATTAAAGGAGGAAGGTTAATCGATCCTTCCCGCAATTTTGACGGCCGGGCAGACCTGTTGATAAAGGATGGCGTGATAGAAGGGATGAAAAATGGGTTAAAGGCTCCTTCCGAGTCGGAAACAATTGATGCCCAGAACCTGGTTGTAATGCCGGGATTAATAGATATGCATGTTCATCTGCGTGACCCGGGTTATGAATATAAAGAAGATATTATAACAGGCAGCCGGGCGGCGGCTGCCGGAGGTTTTACCGCTGTTGCAACCATGGCCAATACTGATCCGGTTGGTGATGACCCGACAACGATTTGCTATATTAGAGAGCGGGCAGGTAGCGCCGCCGTCCGCATTTACCCGCTAGGCGCTTTGACCAAGGGGCTGGAAGGGAAAGAACTGGCGGAGTTGGGTCGTATGAAAAGCGCAGGAGCTGTCGCTTTTTCTGATGATGGTAAACCTGTGTTTAACGGGATGATCATGCGCAATGCCCTGCAGTATGCCGCCGGACTCGGTGCTCTCATAATTGCCCACGAAGAAGACCCGTATCTTGCGGCAAAGGGTACTATGCATGAAGGTTCGGTATCTTCCGTGCTCGGTTTACGCGGCATACCGTCGGCTGCCGAAGAGGCGATGCTGGCCCGCGATTTAATGCTGCTTGAAACCAGCGGGGGGCGGCTGCATATTGCCCATGTTTCCACTGCAGGTTCTGTAGAACTTATACGCAGGGCCAAGGCTGAAGGGTTAAAAGTTACTGCCGAGGTCACTCCTCATCACCTGATCTTGACAGATCGAGCTGTCAAGAATTCAGGCTATAATACCAATACCAAGGTCAATCCACCCCTGCGAGCTGAGAGCGACCGACAGGCTCTCTGGGCAGGGCTGCTCGATGGCACAATCGATGTTATTGCTTCAGACCATGCTCCCCATCACAGCGATGATAAAGATGTCGAGTTCGATTTTGCTCCCTTTGGAATAGCCGGGCTGGAGACGACCCTGCCATTAATGCTTGATGAATATTCCTCAGGAAGAATTAAAGATTTAACCCTGCCAATTTTGGTCGATAAAATGAGTACTGCTCCGGCACGGATTCTCGGCCTGGAGGGAGGCACCCTGCAGGAGGGAGGCGCAGCGGATATAACCATTGTTGATCCTGACCGAAGTTTTATTATCAATCCCGAGACGTGGCATTCAAAATCGCGAAATACTCCCTTTGCCGGCCGCCAGTTAAATGGAGCTGCTGTCTTTACGATAGTTGGCGGAAAGGTAGTAATGAGAGAGGGTGTCATCACTGACCAGTAGAGAGAAGTTTCAGGGCAGGCCTGAAGGCTGTATGGTGACTGAAAAACAGGCAATTGCCCCCGGTTACTGCCGGCTGTCCTTTAAAGCACCTCATATAGCCGGAACTGCATATCCGGGTCAGTTTGTAATGGTATATATGAATTCCGGCTACAGGCATCTGCTTCCCCGTCCTTTCAGTATATTTACCAGAAACCGGGATAAAGAAGAAGTATCGCTTCTCTTTGCAGTTAAGGGTCAGGGAACTGAACTTATGGCATCTGCAGAGGTAGGTTCTTTATGGAAGATTTCCGGCCCCCTGGGAAGCGGATTTCCTGCTTTGCCGGAAGGATCGCTGCTGGTTGCCGGGGGGATCGGGTTGGCGCCGCTGGCTTTTCTTGCAGCTTCGATCGAAAAACCGCGCACCCTCATTTATGGAGCCCGAACGGCATCGCAACTTATCTGTCCGCCTGGTGTACTTGATCTGCCGAACCTGGAAGTAATTGAAGTTACAGAAGATGGCACCAGGGGGGAAAGAGGCACCGCTGCCGATTTGCTTTTAGGTCTGCTGCCCGGACCCCCGGCCCTGTTTGCCTGCGGTCCCGGGCCGATGCTTCGGGCAGTGAAAACTCTTTGCCTTCATAGCGGTACGCCGGCCTGGTTTTCAGTGGAAGAAAAAATGGCCTGTGGTATCGGGGCCTGTCTCGGCTGCGCTGTGCAAACGCCAAAGGGTTACAGCCGGGTCTGCCGTGAGGGGCCGGTATTTTCGGCGGAGGAGGTTTTTAATAATGATTAATCCTGATTTAAGTGTAAATCTCGGGGGTATTGAACTCGCTTCTCCTCTGCTGGCTGCATCCGGTCCTTTTGGTTACGGACATGAGTACCTGGAGCGGATAGATTGTTCTGCCCTGGGTGGTATTATAGTAAAAGGGATTTCTTTAAAGCCCTGGCCCGGGAACCCACCACCGCGCCTGGCGGAGACAGCCTCCGGGCTTTTAAATGCGATCGGTTTGCAGAATCCCGGCCTGGATCATTTTGTGAAAGAAGATCTACCCCTGCTGGCCAGGGCGGAACCGCGTCTGATAGTTAACATTGTCGGTTGTGATATTGATGAATATGCTGCCGTGGCGGCAGGACTGAGCGGGCTGGAGGGAATAGACGGGCTGGAGGTTAATATTTCATGCCCAAATTTGAAGGCGGGGGGGATCGCCTTCGGCACCGATCCTGCTGAAACTTACAAGGTGGTCGGCGCAGTGCGCAGACAGACAAATCTGCCCCTTTTGGTTAAGTTGTCTCCCAATGTTACCGATATAACAATAATTGCCCGCGCTGCCGAAGCAGCAGGTGCAGATGGTCTCTCCCTGATTAATACGCTGTCGGGAATGTTGATCGATATAGAAACCAGGAAACCGCTGCTTGGGAATATCTTCGGAGGATTGTCTGGTCCTGCAGTGCTGCCTGTTGCCCTGAAAATGGTCTGGCAGGCAGCAGAAGCGGTAAAGATTCCCCTGCTTGGTATGGGCGGTATTACCACTGCTGAAGACGCTCTCCAGTTTATCATGGCCGGGGCCAGGGCCGTGGCCGTCGGAACAGGCTTCTTTTATGAGCCCGAAGTTATATCACAGGTAAAAGAAGGCCTGGAAAATTACCTGGTGAAGCATGAAATTAAGGCTCTCGGAAAATTGGAAGGTGCAGCCCGAAAGGGAGGAATTATCAATGGGGCATGTTAGTAAGAGGCTAATTGTTGCTTTAGATTTAGCGGAACCTGTCCGGGCAGATGAACTTGTTGAAAAACTTTCTCCCCTTGGTGTTTCTTTTAAGGTCGGCTTGGAGCTATTTATGGCCGGTGGGCCGGCTATGGTGGCAAAACTGGCTTCCCGCCATAATCTTTTCCTCGATTTAAAATTTTACGATATTCCAAATACCGTCGCTGCTGCAGTCAAAGGCGCGGCAGAGTTGGGGGTATGGATGCTTAATATTCATGCCTCCGGGGGACGGGACATGATGCTGGCTGCAAGGGAAGCAATAGACGCCTCGGTCAATAAACCTCTGCTTTGTGCGGTTACTATATTAACCAGTATGAACAATGACTTGCTGGCTGAAACGGGAAACCCCTTAAAGATNACTGATCAGGTTTCCATTCTGTCAAAGCTTGCTGCGGATTGCGGTCTCGATGGAGTGATCTGTTCACCGCTGGAGATCGCTGCCGTAAAAAAAACAGTATCTTCTCAGTTTCTGACAATAACTCCCGGAATAAGGCCCCGGGGTGAGAACAAGAGCGACCAGGCCCGGGTGGCTGACCCTGCCGGGGCAATCAAGGCCGGGGGAGACTACCTGGTTGTTGGCAGGCCGATAACCGGGGCTGATGACCCGCTGGGGGCGGCCCGTAAAATACTTGCTGAAATGGGAGAAGTGACATGAAGGAAGCTGAAATTATAGAAATGCTTAAGAACACCGGGGTGATTATGGAAGGACATTACCTGCTGACTTCCGGCCGGCACAGCTCCCGGTTTCTGCAATGCTCGCAGTTGCTGCAGTATCCGGGGTATGCGGAAAAAATCTGTCTTGAAATAGCCCGGCCTTACCGGGGCAAAGGGATCCAAACCGTAATTGGTCCGGCTATGGGTGGGGTTATCCTTTCTTATGAGACAGCCAGGGTTCTCGGAGCCCGGGCTGTCTTTGCCGAACCTGCCGGTGAAACAATGATCCTCAGGCGCGGATTTTGGGTAAAGCCGGGAGAAAAGGTCCTGGTTGTTGAAGATGCCGTTTCCACCGGCGGCTCGGTTAAGAAAGTTTTAGATTTGCTGAAATTACATGGGGCGGAAACAGCTGGTGTTTCGATTATGATTGATCGGACAGGCGGCAAAGTTGATCTGGGGGTGCCGGTTACAGCTCTGCTATCGATGGAAATAGAATCATACCCACCAGAAGATTGCCCTCTCTGCCGGGAAGGAGTTTCCCTGCAAAAACCGAAAGGGTAATAATACTTTTTTGCAGAAAGCAGGGATTCTAAAAAACTATGCAGGAAAAGATCTTTAAACGTCTCGCTAAAGAGTTAAACCTTCCCGAAACAAAGATTGTCCAGACCGTAAACTTGTTGGACGAAGGAAATACTGTCCCCTTTATTGCCCGCTACCGGAAAGAGATGACGGGCGGCTTGAGCGATGAGGAGGTCCGACTGCTTCATGATAAATTGGGCCAGTACCGCAACCTGGAGCATAAGCGGGAAGAAGTCCTGCGCTTGATCGAAGCCCGGGAAGCGCTAACTCCTGAACTGCAAAAACAGGTGGAAAAAGCGGCTACCGTTACCGAGCTGGATGATCTCTACCGCCCCTTCAGGCCAAAAAAGCGAACAAGGGCTTCAGCAGCCAGGGAAAAGGGGTTGGAACCGCTCGCTCTTGCTGTGCTTGCAGGACAGGTAGATCTTACAGCAGAGGCAGATCAGCATATCGATGTCGATAAAGATCTGCCGGAAAGCGCTGCCGTGCTGCGGGGAGTCTCCGATATAATTGCTGAAATAATATCGGATGATGCAGCCCTGCGCAAAAGTCTCCGCCGGCTTTATCACCGCCAGGGCAAGGTGGAGGTGATCAAGAAAAAAGAAGCAGAGGTTAACACCTACGATGATTATGACGGTTACTGTGAGCCACTATCAAAGATAAAAGCCCACCGGGTGCTGGCTATTAACAGGGCAGTAAGGGAAAAAGCGCTGGATCTTAGAGTGGTTCTACCTGAAGAAAAAGCTCTGCCAGTTATCGCGGCAAAATATATTAACAGCAGCCAGAACGAAATCTGTCAGAAGACGATCAACGATGCTGCTGCAGATAGTTTCAAACGTTTAATTCATCCATCTCTTGAAAATGAAGTTTGGCATGATTTGCTTGAAAAAGCGATAGAAGGTGCGCTTGCGGTTTTTAAAGAAAACCTGAAAAAAAGACTTCTTGTCCCGCCTGTTCGGAACCACCGTGTGCTGGGCTGGGATCCGGGGTTTCGGACGGGTTGCAAATTAGCCTGTGTTTCTGAAACGGGAGAACTGCTTGATACCGCAGCGGTATTTCCCACTGCTCCCCGGAACGACCTTAAAGGGGCTGAAGAAAAAGTGCTGCAGCTACTGGAAAAGTATGAAGTAGATTGTATCGCTGTTGGTAATGGGACTGCATCGCGGGAAAGTGAAATGTTTATCGCAAATTTGATTAAAAATAATAACCTGAATGTCGAATATACTATTGTTAATGAAGCAGGGGCCAGTGTATATTCTGCCTCTAAAGCGGCACAAAAGGAGTTTCCGTCTCTCGATGTTGCCGAGCGGAGCGCAGTATCTATAGCCCGCAGGCTGCAGGATCCCCTGGCTGAACTGGTTAAAATAGACCCGAAAGCGATCGGTGTCGGTCAATATCAGCACGATATGCCGGCTAAAGCAATGGATTCAACTTTGCAGGGAACAGTGGAAGGGTGCGTCAATAATGTTGGTGTTGATCTAAACAGCGCTTCGGCGGCATTACTTGCCTACGTGGCGGGTATTAATATAACCGTTGCGGGGCGAATAATAGATTTTCGCAATGAAGCGGGTTCAATAGTTTCACGCCGGCAGCTGCTTGAAATTGACGGTCTGGGGCCGAAAGTTTTTAAACAGTGCGCCGGTTTTCTGCGTATCGCTGAAAGCGACAACTACCTGGAAAGAAGCGCTGTGCATCCGGAGTCTTACGACCTGGCGAACAGAATCATGGAAGAGCTGAATCTTGTTCCCGAGAAGCTTGGCCAACCTGAATTCGTGCCCGATCTAACAGCTGATCAAACAAGGGCTCTGGCCGAACGATTAGGGGCGGGGGAGCCAACATTAATAGACATTTTAGAAGAATTTCGCAAGCCCGGGCGTGATCCCCGTGAAGACTTGCCAAAGCCGGTATTTCTGCAATCGGTTACCGAGATCGATGATCTTTCTCCAGGCATGGAGTTGATGGGAATCGTACGGAACATTGTCGATTTTGGAGCGTTTATCGATATAGGTGTGCATCATGACGGACTTGTCCATATTTCCGAAATATCAGACCGTTACATCAAGCATCCCCTTGAGATTCTACAAATAGAATCGGTAGTGCAGGTAAAAATTCTTTCTATCGATCGCGAGCGCAATCGGATTGCTTTGTCGATTAAACAGGCCGGGAAAAAGGAAAGAGGCGGTGCGCTTAATTAGGGCGAACAGCTTTTAAGTGATTATATTTAATAAGTAACTGCTCAGCCCGATATGCCTTGGTTAATGATAAGCCGTGCCTATGGGGACGGTTCGAGCGTCACCGAAGCGAAGCGGAGGTCCGAAGGGCAGACGATGGAACCGTCCCCGT
>SL_3KL_010_SEDDRAFT_10002424_pt1 | contig 17023 bp, 17 predicted proteins | sample SodLakKL_010_SED_2_FD_10381 | JGI IMG/M metagenome (IMG submission 10381) | reverse complement strand
CGGAACCATTCTCGGCGCGGAAATGGTTACGGTGCGGATCATATCGGCGTTGCTGGTCGCTTTCGCGGTCGGACTGGTTATGCGCGCAGTTTTTGGTCACGAACGCCGCGATCAAAACAAGGCGGAAAATCAGCCCGAACATCCGCAAGGCCAACCGGCATCCCGGCCCCGCATCATCAGCCGGGTTGAGTTCGGCCTCATCTCGCTGGTGCTGCTGAGTCTGCTGGCGCCCAATTACCTCGTACAGGAAGGACCCTACCTGATGAAAGTGATCGTCTGGGTGACTGCAACGATTATTGCGGCCGCCTATGCCGTCATCATGATAGACCGGTCCCGCCTGATTCACTGGGTTCGCGAAACCTGGTGGTTCGTGAAAGTCATCTTTCCGCTCTTGCTCGGCGGGGTGTTCCTGGTCGGAATCATTCAGGCTATCCTGCCGGAACAATGGGTGCAGGACTGGCTGGGCAACAACACCATGCTCGCATCCTTCCTTGCCACGCTCATTGGTGCCGTAAGTTATTTCGCCACCATGACCGAAGCGCCCTTCGTGGATACGCTGATGGGCATGGGTATGGGCCACGGTCCCGCACTCACATTACTGCTGGTCGGACCCGGCATCAGCTTGCCGAACTGGCTGGCTATCGCCCGGATCTTCGGAATTAAAAAAGCGATGGTTTATGTGCCCACCATCATCATCCTTGGCACGCTCGTAGGATGGTTTTTTGGAAACTTCATTCTCCGGTAACAGAATTCAGAGGCAGACCAATAGCCTGAAATCAACCATTTCGCTTGTCAATTCAGCAAGCTGACAGCATGTCAACGCAAAAATCAACCTAAAAAAATCAAACGGATAACATTATGAAAGTACAAATAGCCGGACCCGGATGTCCGAGATGCCAAAGCACAGAAACCGCCGTACGGGAAGCCCTCGCAGAACTCAACCTGGACGCGGAAATCAGCAAAGTAACCGACTACAAGGATATGGCCCAATTGGGTGTACGGCTAACTCCGGCCGTGGTAATTGACGGGAAAATCGCCCTCTCGGGCAGAGTCCCCACCACCTCGGAAGCCAGGGAACTGCTGCAAAAGAAATAGCAAAACAATTACCCTGTTTTATAAAAACCACATCACACTCCATCCTGCCTGACGCCATAAGCCATTGCAAAAAATACCTGATCCGTATTCTTATGGACCGTAATAAGCGGAGTGCGAAAGAAATTGTTTTTTATCGGGTAATAATGTGTCTATAATTATCGTAATTATACGATGATTATATGACGAGTTCATTAAATCTGGCGAATTATCATGAACACACCAGAAAATATAGAACGCACCTCCACCGGGATCGACTTGGAGAATCCATCCACCCGGCGAGCTGCGCAACTGACCAAGGCGCTCGGTCATCCCGTCCGCCTGGCCATCCTGAAACTGCTCTGCGAACGCGATACCTGCTTTTGCGGCGATTTCACGGATGTCCTGCCGCTGGCGCAATCCACCGTATCCCAGCACTTGAAAGTGCTTAAGGAATGCGGGCTCATCACGGGGACCAGCCAGGGGGTGCGCACCTGTTATTGCCTGGACCCCAGCGGAATACAGGAGCTTCACCAGAACCTTGTCAATCTGGTCGACACATTCGATACCTCCAACCTGTCGGACTGCTGCTGAATCCGAAGGCGTGCAAAACCATTTTCCACCTTGAAAAACGAAATCCAAAATCTTAGGCAGTTGAAATCAGAGAACACGGAAGCCAATAAACTTAAAGCCCTCGTCAGGGAAAAATACAGCGAGATTGCCATAAGCTCCGAGCGTAGGAAAACGGCGGGTTGTTGCGGTCCGGCAGGCTGCTGTGAACCCGCTGTGGGACAACAAACCGGGCATGGCGTCTATTTCGACATCTTGGCCGAGTCCTATGAGGGGATTGAGGGTTACCAGCCGGATGCCGACCTGAGCCTGGGATGCGGCATCCCTATTGAGTTTGCCGGGCTCAAGCCGGGACAATTCGTGCTCGACCTGGGCAGCGGGGCCGGGAACGACATCTTTGTCGCCCGCTCGGTGGTGGGCGAAACGGGACGGCTGACCGGCCTCGACTTTTCCGAAGCCATGACCCGGAAAGCCCGTACCAATTCCGAAAAAATGGGGTATGACAATATTGATTTCATAACAGGAGACATCGAGGACATGCCGCTGGAGTCAGCCCGGTTCGACGTGGTGCTTTCCAACTGCGTACTCAACCTCGTGCCGGACAAAAGAACGGCTTTCGCCGAGATATTCCGGGTGCTCAAGCCCGGTGGACATTTCAGCATCTCCGACATCGTACTCAAGGGCACCATCCCCGAGCCCATCCAAAAAGCGGCCGAAGCGTACGTTGGATGTGTGTCCGGTGCCATGCAGAAGGAAGAATACCTGGAGATCGTCCGTGGAAGCGGCTTTACGGATGTGACAGTCCGCAAGGAACGGGAGATTGTCATCCCGCAGGACTGGCTCATCCGGCTGCTCGGCGAAGAGCAGGCCTCGATCATCAAAGCAAACCATTTCCGCGTTCTCAGCATAACGATCAACGGAAGCAAACTATAAACTATATTTCTGATGTCCGGTATTCCAGCAGAAAAAATAAGCAAAAAAATGTCCCTCCTGGACCGTTATCTCACGGTCTGGATATTCGCAGCCATGATCCTGGGCGTAATGATCGGATTCTTCTTCAAGGGTCCCGTCGAGCTTTTCAATGCGGCCCTCACGGTCGGCGAGCATACCAACCTTCTGATTGCTTTCGGCCTGATCCTCATGATGTATCCTCCTTTGGCCAAGGTCAAATACGAGCTCATGCCCAAAGTCTTCTCGGACGTGAAAATCCTTGGACTGTCACTGGTACAGAACTGGCTGATCGGTCCTGTGCTCATGTTCGCTCTGGCCGTGGGTTTCTTCGGCTTTCTCGCCCCGGCCCTGTTCGGTCCGGATCCGCGGTGGGGCTATTACATGGTCGGACTCATCCTGGTGGGAATCGCCCGCTGTATCGCCATGGTGCTGGTCTGGAACCAGCTGGCCAGGGGTAACAGCGAGTACGCCGCCGGATTGGTAGCCCTGAACAGTGTATTCCAGATAGTGACCTTCGGATTTTACGCCTGGCTGTTCATCACCGTCCTACCCCCGCTGTTTGGCCTGGAAGGCTTGGTGGTGGATGTGACCATCGGAGAGATTTTTGGCAGTGTCATGATCTATTTGGGCATCCCCTTTGGTGCCGGGATCCTGAGCCGCGTCATTCTGCTGCCCATCAAGGGCCACAAATGGTTTGACAATGTGTTCATCCCCAGAATTTCACCGATCACGCTCATCGCCCTTCTCTTCACTATTGTCGTGATGTTCAGCATGCAGGGTGACCAGATCATTTACCGTCCATTGGATGTGGTCTGGATCGCCATCCCGCTAACCGTCTATTTCGTGTTCATGTTCCTGATCAGTTTTTTCATGGCCTCCAGCCTTGGCGCCGACTACAGCCGCAGTGCCACGCTGGCCTTTACCGCCTCGGGCAATAACTTTGAATTAGCCATTGCCGTTGCCATTGCCGTTTTTGGGATCGCATCACCGATAGCCTTTGCCACAGTGGTTGGTCCGCTTGTGGAAGTGCCGGTGTTGATTGGATTGGTCCATGTCAGTCTCTACTTCCTCCGCAAACATTTTGGCGGCGTAGCGCAGCACGACGATCTCCTCAGTCAGGAAGTCGACGATACCGAAGCTTGCGATGTGGTGGATACTGTATCAGAGTCCCTGAACAATTAACTCTTGCACAACTAGATTGCAGTCCGGCTATAAGACTCATAACCAGATCAAATTACTTTTTGCTATTCTAAATTGGAATGGAATCGGTATGTTCCTAATCTCTCGTCAATGCGGATGTTCGTATCCACACAATAAATCGAAAAAAAGGGATACCCGGAAAATAATTCACTTCCAGATTGTTTTGTATTCGCCATGCGTTCCATGATACCATAAAAAAATTCCACAGATGCAACACTATCATAAGCCGGGACATTATCGGCATGGTTCGGTTGACCTGTTGATGTGAAAAAAGGGTATTGGAAATTATGTTATAGAACAGGGTACTTTCCCACATCCATGATGCCAAAACGGGAATACTGAAGATCAGGACAATCATGGTGATCTGAAAATCAATGATCTTTTCTCCGGTCAGATTCACAATGCTGCTGCTATCTTTTTTACTGAACCAAAATATGGCCGGAAGGAGAATCCATAACAGCGGATTCAGCAGAATACCCAGCATGGAAACATTCATCAAATGCAGGTACCACTTATGCGCTTGCAGTTGTCGGTCCCGGCTCACATGTGCAACCATAATTTTCTCCGCATCACAGATATAACGGTGCCCAGGCGGCGATCAACGCACCGGCATAGCGGCTGTGGCGGTCGTCCCGGAGCAAGTGATCGGCCTTGTCCAGCGAAATGAAGCTCTTGGGATGTCGGGCCAGTTTGTAGATGTGCCCGGCGTTTTCGATGCCGACCGTGTCGTCCACCGGCGAGTGCATCACCAGCAGGGCTCTGTCCAGATCGCTGATGCAACTGTCCATACGCGCAGCGTTCAGATCGTCGACCAGCTGCTTTTTGATGGTGAATTTCCTCCCGGCCAATACCACTTCGGCCTCGCCTTTCTCCTCAATTGTCTCCAGATGGGTCTGGAAATGCCTGGTTACGTGGCCGGGGTCGGATGGCGCACCTATCGTGACTATGCCTTTTGCCGACGGGATCCGGTGTGCACTCTGGATCACCGCCGCACCTCCCAGTGAGTGGCCAATGAGCAGTTTGGGTCCACCCGTCTCTTCATTCATGAATTCCGCCGCGGCAAGCAGGTCATCCACATTCGATGAAAAATTGGTATTGGCAAACTCGCCCTCGCTCTGGCCCAGACCGGTGAAATCGAACCGGAGTACTCCGATTTTGCTGGCCACCAGCTCTTTTGCGATGTTCCCGACCACTTTGAGGCTCTTGGAGCAGGTGAAACAGTGGGCGAACAGGGCGCAGGCTTTCATCTTTCCGTCAGGCAGATCGAGCCGGCCGGCCAGGGTCTCGCCAAGGGCCCCTTTGAAAGTCACTTTTTTTGAACTCATGTAGATTTATATTCTTATCGATGTAAAGGTTACCGTTCCATTCTCTCCTTACTGAACAAATTAGCAATCCATCATACAAAATGGAGGCTTTTTGTCTAAAAGAGCGATTGGGTTCAGCGTTTCATACTGGATTATAAGCAATCCGGCTTTTGATAGCACAAAACCGGGAAAGATAATAGCAATATATAACTGAAAGTATTTGCAGTTTCGATTCTCTAACAGATACAGGATGTGAATTTCACTGGCACATCGAAATCATCAACTGGAATATCTTGTATTGTTGGATGAAGGATGAAAGAGCTCTTTCCTATAGAAGTAATTGAAAATTCACAAGAGAAGAATTTTTCAAAACACTCGACCACCTCGAAGGTCTTGTATGTCTTCATCGTTATGATCTTGATGATCTTTATGATATTATTGCCATTCATCAAGGTGGATGTCGGTGTGCGGGGCCACGGTATCGTCAGACCTGTAACCGAAATTGTCGAAGTCCGTTCACCCGCATCCGGACATATACAAAGATGGTATGCCGAAGAAAACAAGTCGATTCGTCAGGGAGAGATTTTTGCTTTGCTGGATGCTCCTGATTTGACGGAACAACTGCGTTATAACAGAGCACAACAAGCACAGTTGAAATCCCACATTCATGATTTGGAGCTGCTGAACCAGGCAGATTCGTCAACCTTCGGCACACCGCTTCCACTCACATCGCCGCTATATCATCAATCATACAGGAATGTACAGCAACAGCTTTTCAATCAAAAACTGAGGGTCAAACGGCAGCGAGATACTTATAACAGGAGCCGCTTTTTGCATGCAAGAGATGCCGGCAGCTTGCTGGACATAGAAAAGGCAAAAACGGCATGGGATGATGCCCTTTTTCAGTACCATCTGATGATTGAACAACAGCAATTAGTGTGGGAGAATGACAGGAACACGCTGCAAAAAGAATTAAAACAGTTAAAGTCCGAATATACCCGACTCAAGCAGCAAAAGGATCATATGAAGATTCGCTCACCCGTATCCGGAACACTCCAAAATGTTAACAGACTGTATCAGAATCATTTTATCCATCACAATCAGGTGCTGGCCGAAATTTCTCCCGACACTACGCTGGTTGCCGAAATCTATATTTCACCGGACAACATAGGACTGCTGCGCAGAGAAATGCCGGTTCGAATACAAATTGATACCTATAATCAAAATCACTGGGGAACGGTATCGGGGGTGATCACCTCCATATCGGGTGATGTTCAAATACGCGGAGGAGAACCATTTTACAAAGTCACCAGCTCGCTTGACCAGTCATACCTGACACTTCCAAATGGAGTGAAAGGAGAGATAAAAAAAGGCATGACGCTTTCGGCCCGATTCATAATAAATCGCAGAAGCCTTATGCAGCTGCTCTACGATAAAATTGATGACTGGCTGAATCCTTCCTGGAATGCACATGGATATCCGGCAGGCAATAAAAAGTGAAGGGGTCAACCGAATGGTGTTTCGAAAAAAAACAGGTGTCAAACAGCACGATATTACGGATTGCGGTGCAGCCTGTCTGGCATCAATATCGGGATTCTATGGGCTGAACATGCCGGTTTCCAGAATACGTCAGCTCGCTTCAACCGACCAAAAAGGCACAAATATTCTCGGAATGATTGAAGCTGCCGGGAAAATGGGGTTTGCTGCCAAAGGTGTCAAAGGTGAAAAAGACAGCCTGTTTCACCTACCCCTGCCGGCCATTGCCCATGTTATTGCAGGCAAGGCACTACAGCATTTTGTGGTGATATATAACGTATCCCGCAAATATATCGAAGTAATGGATCCCCGGGATGGAAAATTCCAAAAATTAGCCCACGAGGAATTTCTGTCGCAATGGACCGGTGTATTGATTCTGATTATGCCAAATGAGTCTTTCCAACCCGGTAATGAGCAGGTGTCGATTATCAGCAGGTTGTGGTTCCTTCTCAAACCCCACCGGGCGATATTATTGCAGGCCATGTTTGGGGCGGCTGTTTTCACCATCATCGGACTTTCAACGGCCATTTACATCCAGCTTATCGTGGATCATGTGTTGCCTGATGACAATCGAAGTTTGCTCAACCTGCTTGGAGTGGGAATGATTGTGCTGTTGATTGCACAGATTTTCATTGGTGCCATTAAATCACTTTTTACACTAAAAACCGGCCAACTGATCGATGCCCGACTCATTCTTGGGTACTACAAACACCTGCTGCGTTTGCCACAGCAATTTTTTGATTCCATGCGGGTGGGAGAAATCACCTCAAGAATAGGTGATGCCGTGAAAATTCGTGCTTTTATCAATGATGTAGCCATAAATCTTCTTGTGAATGTGTTCATCATCTTTTTTTCATTCATCCTGATGTTCACGTACTACTGGAAGCTCGGTTTGGTTATGCTGGCAATCATACCTGCCTATTCGGTTATCTATGTCATTACCAATTGGCTAAACAGAAAGACGCAGCGAAAAGTAATGGAGGATGCGGCTGATCTCGAATCACAGCTGGTTGAATCTCTCAACTCGGTTTCAACCATCAAGCAGTTTGGTTTGGAGGATTATGCAAACATCAGAACCGAAACCCGCTTCATCCGCCTGCTGCATTCGGTTTATCGATCGGGCCTGAACTCTGTTTTTTCCGGATTTGCCTCACAGTTCACTTCGCGTTTATTTACCATTTTTCTGCTTTGGACCGGTAGTGTTTATGTGCTGCAGGGTGCCATAACACCGGGAGAGCTGCTCTCATTTTATGCCATAATCGGATACTTCACCGGTCCGGTTGGCGAATTAATCGGAATGAATAAGGTCATTCAGGATGCATTCATAGCCGCCGATCGACTGTTTGACATCATGGATCTGGATAAAGAAGAATCGGGTAAAAAAGTGATTCTGAAGAGGGATATGGTCGGTGACATTCGGTTTGAAAACGTACATTTCAGGTACGGAAGCCGAACAGAAGTTTTTGAAGGATTACACCTTGTCATACCCCATGGAAAAGTTACAGCTTTTATCGGCGAAAGCGGATCAGGAAAAACCACGTTGGTCAATATTCTACAAAAACTGTATCCGGTTGATTCCGGTCGCGTAACCATTGGCAAACTCGAATTATCCCACATTGATACCCATAGCCTGAGGCAAGTCGTCTGTGTTGTTCCCCAAAAAATCCATCTCTTTTCCGGAAATGTAATCGATAATATCGCTGTCGGTGAATATCATCCGAATATGCAGAGGATCATCGAAATCTGTAAGCAACTTGATATTCTGACGTCTGTCGAGGAGCTGCCATATGGTTTTGAAACACACCTTGGAGTAAACGGAGCAACTCTCTCTGGAGGTCAAAAACAGCGTATTGCCATTGCAAGAGCCCTTTACAGAGACCCTGAGATACTGATTTTAGATGAAGCTACCTCATCCCTCGATCCTGCATCTGAAGGATTTGTGCGTGAGACCATAGCCAATCTTCGAGCCAGGGAAAAAACCGTTATCCTGATAGCCCATCGCTTGAGCTCCGTTATTCATGCAGATAAAATTTGTGTCCTGAATAAAGGCATTCTGATTGAACAAGGAACGCATGCGACGTTGTATAACCAGAAAGGTGATTATTATAATTTCTGGCAAAAGCAGTTACCCTCCCTGAATGACAAAACCAATTGAACCCGCNAATGAAATGACAACAATTACAGCCATGGCACTTTATACCTATCTCAACAGAATCCAACAACTGGACGCACTTATCAGGCAAAAAAGAACCGGACCACCAGAAGAACTGGCGAACAAGCTCGGTATTTCAGAACGATGGCTATACAGCTTTTTGGAGGAGGTCAAAACGGAACTTGATTGTCCGATTCGATACTGTCGATTGCAACGAAGCTACGTATACGATAACCCCGGGAAAGTTTTCATCGGCTTTATGAAATACGAAAACCTGGGCAATGAAAGTATGAAGTGCCTGGGCGGTGGGACGAATCTGTATTTTTTTTCAGACTGTATTTATCTGTGCAGTAACTATGCATAAATTTTATATACACCCCCTAACCATAACTAAATTCAAGAGGTGAAATCATGAAGAAAACGAATGAATTGCAGGTCAAAGATCTCGTTTACAGCGAACTGAAAGGTATCTCCGGAGGATCCTATTATTGGCTCATTCCGTTAGCTATAACGATTGCTTATTCTGAAATAAACGATATATGGGAATCCGGTGGACAGAACCTGATTGATGCATGGAACTCAGGTTACGATGCCGGCTATGGTGATTCATAAACAAGAGAGGTAAAGCCATGAAAAAAGTAAATTCAGTAAACGACAGATTGTACGCGATGACCCAATCGGAGTTGAAGTCCGTCCATGCAGGAGGATTTCTTCTTGAAGGAACCATTTGGTTGATCGCGGCCATCAAGGGATCTTCTGATAAGCTTTCCGATACAGAGGATGAATTTTGTGGTGAAGATCAAACATTCAGTCGAAGACATGGTGTCTGCTACTAACCCAAAGGGAGGTTGCGTTTGACAACGCAACCTCCACTCAAAAAGATGGCTGACAAAAAATGATAAAAAAAATCATATTTCGGCTTCTTGTACTTGCAGGCATACTGTTTATGAACATCGCATGGTCTCATTTAATGGGAAGGGCTGAAGACAAAACATTCATTGACGTGATTTTGGTCACTTTTTTGGCAGGCATATTTGTAGTATATCTGACAGTAAAGGAAGAGAAAAAAAATCGTTAAAAAGATTCAAATGTGGACTATTTACGATTGAGTGGGTAGAAGAAACACAAGTTAGCACACCGAAATTTCCAATCGTGCCCGAATAACTTGTATTTTGGGTATAATCGCCCAAACATCAGACAAACATATCATCGTTGCCGGACCCAATGGTTCGGGTAAAACTACCGTCGCCAAGGAAATCATTGAATANCAACATTTTCGATANCTCAGTGCCGATGATATCGCATACGAGATCTCCCCTTCCAATCCTCTTTCGGCCAGTCCGATCACTTTATCCAAAGAACCTCAAGTCACGTATGTAGTTGCCCATGCATTCGCTGCAGATTTTGAGGACACCTGCATGCGTGACAAATTCGGCTACATTTGGACCGGCAAAATCTTGTGTTCTGCATTAGGTGTCACATACTTCCTGCCAGGTGCTGGTATCGGCGCAAGAGTCGGACTCCGAACCACTTACCACTGGGAATCTCCCTGACCCGAAGACTGAAACTTGTACTGTATGGCATTTCAAGAAGCCATAAATTTTTGTAAAATGCATGTTCGCCATTAACACCGGTATCAATCTGCCATGACTGTAATTACCGTTGCATTAGCTTCAAAAATCAAGCAGCATTTTTGAATCGTTGCGAATTTTCAGCCATATTTGTTGAACCAAAGGCCGGTATACGACGAATGTACTTTTCGGTTCAACGAAATGAAAAAAGTGAAATATGAATTCTGATGAATTGCGAGCGCTTCAGGCACCTTTGAAGCAAAAATATAAAAACGACCCACAGTCAGCACTCGTTACTTTGAAAGCCAGAGGTTAAATTGGTGAGGGACTGACATGCAAAATTGAAACCGGCAGAACACTGGTTAAGGCTGGTCATCATCCTGCTACTGGAGGTAGTGGTCAAGCAGCCTGCTCTGGTGATATGTTACTTGAAGCCCTGGCAGCGTGTGCAGGTGTAACTTTAAACTCTGTAGCCACTGCTATTGGCATAACCATCTATAATGGAAGCATAAATGTGGAGGGGGATCTGGATTTTCGTGGAACTCTGGGTGTTTCCAAGGATGCACCTGTTGGATTTCGGGAGATTCGAATGCACTATGATTTGGATACGGATGCTGATAAGGAACAGTTATCAACACTTTTACGGTTAACAGAGCGCTATTGTGTGGTATATCAGACGTTAAAAAATATTCCGGCAATCAATATTTCCCACAGTTCCAAATAAGATGATCGTGAACTTTAAAAATCGGTAAGTATACCAATCCTGAAATTATTTATGCGGTCAAAATGATTATTCAAAGCCAAGGCATACTCAATATCAAATGAACTGACCCCCTCCCTGTCACTCGGCTTGGCCGGTGCTAGTCTGAATTATTCCAGACAACAGAAAGGAAATGTCTGGTAATTTGCTGATCCCGTTGGGTGGATTTGTTATAAGTTTAATTCTTATTTAAAACTTCTGTTTTGTATTATATTCTCCGATATACTGAAATTTATTTATGGACCAATTACTTTAGGAAGAGGTTTATGGCAAAAAATAAACGAAATAACAATCACCAGACTGAAATCATAAACGCAAGATCAGCTTTGCCGACACTAATATTTGTCTTTCTTCTGCTTGCATCATTCGCAACCAGCAACGCTCAACCTATTGTACCCGGGGATGAAGCCATTGGAAGATGGAACCTAACCTTTGAAACAGCGGAGGGAACTTCTCCCGGTTGGCTGGAAATCAAAAAATCGGGCTTCAGAACCCTGACCGGGTCTTATGTTGGAGCCGAGGGCAGCGCTCGTCCTATATCACATGTTATTTACTCTGAAGAAAATGAAACTTATTCTTTTTCCATCCCGCCTCAGTGGAAAAATCAGGACAGATACCTTGAATTTGAATTTATTCTTGAGGATGAGATCATCAAAGGTAATGCTCTTATCGGCAATGAGCGGTTCCCAATGACCGGTAAACGCGCTCCTGATTTACACAGGGATGCTCCGACAGTATGGGGTGAACCATACAGTCTGATTGATGAGCATATGTCTCATTGGGTCATTCCAAAAAACAACAGATTTCAGATGAGAGACGGGGTCCTTGTCAATGAAGATGTGGGTGGTAATCTTGTTACCAATGAGGTTTTTGATGATCTGAAACTTCACGCAACTTTTCGATATCCTGAAGGCAGCAATAGCGGCATCTACCTCAGGGGCCGCTATGAGGTTCAAATTATCGACTCTTACGGGGAACCGGTCAACGATCTCATTCTGGGTGGCATCTATGGATTTCTGGAACCCTCGGTCAATGCCGGAAAAAAAGCCGGCGAGTGGCAAACCATGGACATCACGTTCATTGGACGCCATGTAACCGTGGTTCTAAATGGTACCACCATTATCAATAATCGGATAATTCCAGGGATAACAGGGGGAGCACTCGACAGCAACGAAGGAGAGCCCGGCCCCATCATGATCCAGGGAGATCACGGTCCTGTTGAGTTTAAAAAGCTTATCATAACACCTGCAATCAATTGATGAAGATTCAGATCCAAAAACGTCAGACTATGGAGTTAACTATGTTTAACTGAAATGGGTAGCCATCAAGAATAAACCGGCTGTCCTGAATACTCGCTTTGAACATGTAATTCAAACCACAATTTTCGAAATCTTTTTTTTCATTAAGCTATAATATCCCGGTGCCGGGATTGCCATTTCAATTGTAATTACAAACTCACATCAGATCATATCATGAATCGAAAATCCTTTTTGACAAAAATTGGAGCAGCCTCAACCGCTTTGGTCGGTTTGCCCTTCATAAAAACCCAAGCCAGTGCTGATGCCGGTGTATTACACTATGAAAAACGATCAGCCGGCTACAGCGCCAATGATCAAATACAAATTGCATTGATCGGAACCGGATGGATGGGACAGGTAAATGGAAACACAGCCTCAGAGCTGCCTGGCATTAAAATTACTGCTGCATGTGACTTGTACGAGAGCAGGATCAGGCGCTGCAAGGAGCTATGGGGAGATGATATCTTCACAACAAGAGACTATCGTGAAATCCTGAATCGCAATGATGTGGATGCGGTTATCATCTCTACAACCGATCACTGGCATGATATCCAGGCGATTGACTCCCTTAATGCCGGGAAAGCTGTTTTCCTGGAGAAACCCATGGTGCAGCATGTAGATCAGGCCTATGCCGTCCTGGATGCTGAAAAAAAGACAGGGAATGTGCTGCAAATAGGCAGTCAACTTACCAGCGACATTCTCTACCTCAAAGCCCGTGATATGGTTCGAAACGGGGAAATTGGCAAGCTGGTGCTTGTCGAAGGCAACTTCGACCGCCATTCAGCCGAAGGCGCCTGGCAGTATTCAATCCCACCAGGGGTCACTGCAGAACAGGTTGACTGGGATACCTACCTCAGGGATCTGCCCTACCGGGAATTTGATCCAAAACAGTTTTTTCGCTGGAGAAACTACCGCGAGTTTGGAACTGGCTCATCGGGAGATCTCTTTGTGCATCTCCTGTCCGCAGTACATCTCGTGACCGATTCCATGGGTCCATCAACTATCATGGCAACAGGAGGCTTGCGCTACTGGCACGATGGAAGAGATGTGCCTGATGTGATGCTGGGCATGCTCGACTACCAGGAAACAGAATCCCATCCGGCCTTCAACCTGGCCTTGCGTGTTAATTTCATCGATGGGTCAGGTGGCGGCGTAACCATACGATTTGTAGGAAGCGAAGGTGAAATAGTCGTTGACTGGACAAACGTAAGACTTCGCAAAGCAACCATGGATAAGCGTCCGCCGGTCACGATAAATGATTTCAGCAGTGAGACGCGTGAGGCCTTCCAGGAATACCATCGTGCAAATTATCCCGAACCTCCGCCAAGTGTTATTCCGCCATCGGAATTCGTGTATAATGCTCCTGAGGGATACGACTCAAGAAAACATCATTTTGAGAACTTTTTTGATTCTATACGCAACAATACCCCGGTTTATCAAAACGGAACCGTTGGATTGCGGGCTGCGGCCCCAGCCTTGCTATCCAATGAGAGCTATCATGAAAAAAGGATTATCAACTGGGATCCTGTGTCCATGAAAGTAATGAGTTCCGGTCAATCTGGTTCAAACTGACTCGTGCGCAAATTGGCGATCGATTTGTACAAGCCAACAACATGGTCTAAATTCAAAAAACCTGTACCTTCGGCAATACTTGAAAATAAAACCGAACCAGGTTTATATACGCTCACACATGTAATTATCACTGATGTTGACCTGGATTCAACATTCGAAATGCCGCTAACCAATCATGATCTTTCAAACTATTGACTGGGCTGTACTAGTCCTTTTCTTCGTTATTTTAATATCAATCGGCTATCTGGCTTCGCGCCAGGCCGGCAAAAGTACAACCAATTTTTTTCTGTCGGGGCGCAATATGCCGTGGTGGCTGCTTGGCGTTTCCATGGTGGCGACAACCTTTTCGGCCGATACGCCCAATCTGGTGACCGACATGGTTCGCACCGGTGGCGTTGCGGCCAACTGGCAGTGGTGGGCCTTCCTGCTCACCGGCATGTTGACGGTATTCGTTTATGCCAAGTTGTGGAACCGATCGCAGGTCATGACCGATCTTGAATTCTATGAACTGCGCTACAGCGGTAAAATGGCCGCTTTTCTCCGGGGATTTCGAGCGATATATTTGGGCTTCTTTTTTAATGTGATGGTACTGGCTACTGTTTCGCTGGCCTTCATCAAGATTTCAGCGGTAATGCTCGGACTCCAACCCGCTCCGGCCCTGATCGTAGCCGCCATCATCGTAGTGTTCTACAGCGGACTGGGCGGACTCAAATCCATACTGTGGACCGATCTGTTTCAATTTTCGTTTGCCCTGTTCGGTGCGGTTTTAGCTGCCGTGTACGTGGTCAAATCACCGGAAATCGGAGGATTAACCGGACTTTTCACCCATCCCAATGTCAAGGACAGCCTGTCGCTTGTGCCAAGCATATCGCAACCCGAGCTGTTTATCAGCATCTTTTTAATACCACTTGCCGTACAGTGGTGGTCGGTCTGGTATCCGGGTGCCGAACCCGGTGGAGGCGGATATGTAGCCCAACGTATGTTATCGGCAAAAAACGAACGACATGCAGTGGGAGCTACGCTTATGTTCAACTTTTTCCATTACGCTCTGCGGCCATGGCCCTGGATTATTGTGGCCCTGGGATCACTGATCGTCTACCCCGACATCGCTTCTATGGCACGGGAGTATCCCGATGTGCCGGCTCACTACATGCATCACGATTTTGCCTATCCTGCAATGTTGCGTGAATTCCTGCCACCCGGCCTGCTGGGACTTGTGGTAGCCTCACTTATCGCCGCTTACATGTCAACCACAGCATCGCATATCAACTGGGGCTCGTCTTACCTGGTCAATGATTTTTATGCCCGATTCTACAAGCCCGATGCTACCGAGCGCCAGAAAGTGCGTTTTGGCAGAATATCGACGGTTAGCCTGATGTTTTTTGCCCTGCTGCTGGCCCTGGCCCTGCAGAATGCTCTTCAAGCATTTCAGTACATCCTGATGATCGGTGCCGGAACCGGTCTGATTTTCATCCTGCGCTGGTTCTGGTGGCGAATCAATGCATATTCGGAAATCTCGGCAATGATTGCCGCCGGATCGTTTTCTCTGATGTTCATCATGATCGAGAATTTCGGCCTGACACGCCTTGACCACGGTGAGGTTGAAGTGTTCGGCATGGTTACTTCCATGAGTTACTGGAATGTAATCAAACTGCTGGGCACAGTAATTCTGACTTCGATAACCTGGATTATCGTCACCTTGCTGACCAAACCGGTAGACGAGGAGACTCTGAGAAGCTTTTATACAAAAATAAAACCAGGCGGACCGGGCTGGAAGCGGATCGTGGAACGCGCCCGGACCGAACATGTGGAGCTTACCAAAGAAGAGGATCTACGCTGGGACGTACCCACTGGTATTTTGTGTATGATCCTGGGCACGATTTCCATCTACAGCATGCTGTTTACGATAGGCAATTTGCTGTACGGTAATTTGCTGCCGGCTCTGTTCCTGGCGATTACCGCCGGATTATCTGCCGGACTGCTCACCCGCTACTGGCACCGGCTCCGCATGAAGTAAATCCCAGACCTGAGCTAATTTTGAAATCTCTTATGAAACCTGAACTGGTAATACTCGCTGCGGGACTGGCGTCCCGATACGGCAGTCAGAANCAGACCGAAACCGTCGGTCCCTCCGGTGAAGCCATTATCGACTACTCGGTATATGATGCCATACGGGCCGGATTCGGCAAAGTCGTATTCATTATCCGCCGGGACATGGAAGATTCCTTCCGGAAAAATTTAATCAGTCGTTTCGATGACCGGGTTGAGGCGGTCTGTGTACACCAGGATCCAACCGATTTGCCCGATGGCTTTTCCCTTCCCGCCAATCGCGAAAAACCCTGGGGAACGGCACATGCGCTGCTGGCCGCTCGTGAAGAGGTCAAAGCACCGTTTTCTGTGATCAATGCCGATGATTTTTACGGTCGGGAAGCGTATGAAGTCATGCATAAATTTTTAACATCAGGTTCGGGAGATCACCAGTACGCCATGGCCGGTTACCACTTGTCCAACACACTATCGGAATACGGCAGTGTTTCGCGTGGGATTTGCGATGTAGACGATCATGGGTATCTGCGGTCGGTAACCGAGCTGACCCGAATTCTGCGAAGCAATGGCCGTATCATCAGCGATCAGGAAGAGAGCAGGCGNGAGCTGCCGGAAGATGCCATTGTTTCCATGAATATGTGGGGCTTCACACCTGCCATATTCATGCAGACCCGAGAGGAGTTCCGCACATTTCTGGAGCAGAATATCAACAACCCGAAAGCCGAATGTTACATTCCTACCGTAGTCGACCGGCTGATTGCCGGTAGAAACGCACGAGTCAGAGTTCTTCGCTGTAATGCCACCTGGTTCGGAATTACCTACCGGGACGATCTTGAATCGGTTCGTACTTCCATCCGAAAAAAAGTGGAAGCCGGCGAATATCCACCCGATCTTTGGAAGTAAATCGGATGTTAAAAACCCCATCATTGGCTTGATGGACAATAGCCCGATCAACAATAGCTGGATGGATTATGACCGATACATGTCACTTT
>SL_3KL_010_SEDDRAFT_10002423_pt1 | contig 17032 bp, 17 predicted proteins | sample SodLakKL_010_SED_2_FD_10381 | JGI IMG/M metagenome (IMG submission 10381) | reverse complement strand
AGACACCCCATCACCAGAAGCCGTTCCAGTTTGCCCTGCTTCTTAAGCTCGACCCCCTCCAGAATGTGATCAATCGACTCCTGCTTGGCATCCTCGATAAACCCGCAGGTGTTGATTACAAGCACGTTCGCCGCCGCAATATCCGTCACCACTTCAAATTCGTTGGCACGTGCCTGGGCGATGAAAACCTCGGAGTCAACCTGATTTTTGGAACAGCCGAGCGTGTCGACATAGATGCGGGGAAGGCGCGTTTGCATGGATGTTATTGGTGAAGAGGGGAAGTGTGCAGGTGAAGAGGGGAATTATGTTGGTGTTTATGGTAAATATGCTGGTGATTATCGTATGTACGCTGTTGTTGATGGAAAATGTGCTGGTAATTATGGTATGTGCGCTGTTGTTGATGGGAAATGTGTTGGTAATTATGGTATGTGCGCTGTTGTTGATGGAAAATGTGCTGGTGATGATGTAACGTGTGCGATTGCTTTCGAAAACGAATGGCCGGGTGGAAAAGTCTGGAAACGAAAGGGCTAAAAATAATGAATTACTTGCGGATACGCCATTCAGCGGGATAGTAATTGTTCATGCGGCGCCCGACGTTTTTGGTCCATCCGAGCGGCACTTCCTCATACGTAACAAGATGCCATCCCGCATGGGCTTGCGGCGGCACCGGCAGATTCTCGCGCCTCAGGAAACGAAGTGCGTCATCCCGGGATAGAGTAATGACCGGAAAAGAGGAAGGGTTCAGGTGGATGTCGAAGGCAGCCGCTGCGACGGGGATGACTTCATTGCGCACTATGCGCCCGGCTTCGGTCCCGGCATAACGAACGGAAAGCGTACGGGAAAGATGTTGCAGCAGGGGGAAATGGTGGGCGCGGATCCGGAATAGCCGCTCGCCAAGGCAATACCATGCGAACGTGGCACCGCCTGCACTTTCCCCTGGAAATCTGTCATCGGTTAACGCGTCATCCGTTTTCGTCTCAGCGGTCATCGTCTCACTGGTTATCGCCTCACCCTTGAACCAGCCAGCAACTTGATCCTGGATGACCGCGTCAGGCGGCATCAGTTCAGGTCCGCCGGCTGGCTTGCCTGAATGCGTGCGGCCGGATGTTTTCGGGGGTTTTTTCCGGAAACCTCTGCGAGAGTGCGAGTCCTGTTGCATCTGTTTTGGGTGGTTCTCAGCATAATAATCCGGTCCGGACAAATCTGCGTCATGAATATCTTGAAATAGTCCACTTTCAGAGCTTGATTCGCTAAAATTATCACTAGCATGCGTCATAGAATCCGGTTTTCTAATGACGCTGAGAAAGAAACCTTCGCCGGCTGATCGGTGTGGATAAAACCCGTATCCGATAACTCCTCCATTCGTCAGTTCCTGAATAGGGTTGTTTTTGCCGGGTGCGTCATGATAAGGATCGGGTCCTGTTTTTACATCGGAATACGGATTGGAAAATGGCGCCTTGCCGCTTGCCGCATCCACCCGGACACACTCCCCGCCTGTCTGCTCCAGCAACCAGGCGACGTTCCGTTCGTTCTCTTCGGGGTTGTACGTGCAGGTGGTGTAGATGAGTAGTCCGTCGGGACGCAGAGAGGGCCAGAGTCCGGCCAGGATCGACCGTTGCCTTAGCGAGCAATGACGTGTGTTTTCGGGCGACCATTCCAGTCGGGCGGCAGGGTTCTTGCGGAAAAGGCCTTCGCCCGAGCAGGGGGCATCCGTCAGAATGACATCGAAAAAAACCGGGCAGGCGGCTGAAGCGGGAGGGTTCATTTTGTGTGACGACGATATTTCCGGTTCCCCATTTGATACTGTTTTCCAAAAGCGGCGGCACCCTGGACCGGATGACTTCGTTGGCAACGATCAGCGCGTCAGGAAAGAGTGATGCCAAAAGCGTTGTCTTGCCACCCGGCGCGGCGCAGGCATCAAGGATGGTTTTTGGGGTTCGGGTCTGCAGCACGGAACCGGGTCCGGCCAGAACCCGTTCCAGGAACATGGAGCTTGCCTCCTGAACGTAGTAGCATCCGGCGTGGAATAGAGGGTCGTGGGTAAAAGATGGACGTTCTTTCAGAAACCGGCCGTTCAGGGACCATGGGACGGGATCGCCCGGCGGATCGGGCCGGTTGCGTATCTGTGACCATTTGTGCGGATTCAGCCGTATGGATGTGCGGGGCGGTTTGTCCAGGGCCNCCGTAAAAGCCTCATGTTCATCCGGGAATTGCTCCCGGATCCTCTGCGAAAAATCGTCGGGCAGTGCTTTGTAGCCTTGCATCAGGAGGACCGATCCGGTTAAGACAGGTGTGGCGGGACGTCGCCGGGTGCCGACTGTCCTGGTGCCGATTGTCCAGGTGTCGACCGGCCGTATTCGCCGCGGACCGACCCCCTGCTTCCGGGACCGCTTCCGTCGTCCGGCATCCCCCAACCCGTATATCCCTCGCGGGACCGGTCATAGTAACGGATGGTCGGATAGGCAAAGGAGATGTCCTCATGGACCGAAAACTCGTTGAGCACTTCTTCCCATATCTGCTGCTCGGTGCCGCGGCGGGTGCGCGGATTGGTCAGATAGCGGATGGTGAGTACAATGCCGAAATCCTTGACATAAGTGTACACCGTAGGGGTGAGGATGCGGTAGGTGATCAGGTAGGAGCGAGCGGCACTGCGCAACTGTTCCTTCGCCTGATCCGATATGTTGGCCGAGTGGCGGTCGGCGATCTCATGCAGAAGTTTCTTGGCCTTTTTCCAGTTGCTTTCCAGACTGATGCGCACCGGAATTTCGTTCCAGATAAACTGAAAATCGGCGGTGTAGTTGCCTATATTCTCCGTGAAAACCTTGTGGTTGGGAATGTGGATGACCCGTCCCGTGCTCTGGTCCGCATCCACCCAGTTGCCGATCTCCATGAGGGTGAATTTGAAGATGCGCTGGTCGATCACGTCGCCGTGGATGCCGGCGATCTCGATCCGGTCGCCCAGTTCGAATGGCTTGCGCCACAACAGGAAAAGCCACCCGGCGAGGTCGGCCACCGAATCTTTCAGGGCAATCACCAGCGCCGCCGATACAATGCCCAGGAATGTGGCAATGCTCTGGAACCCCTCGAACCAGGTGCGGCCCAGTATGAGCACGGCAACGAAAAAAAGTACCCTTGTGAGGTACTTGCGCCATTTGTAGTGAAGCTCGGGGTCCTCGGTCCGCCTGTAGACGATGCGCATGATGATCTTGCGGATCAGCCAGAAAGCGAAGATCAGCACCACCGTGAAAATCAGGTTCTGCGTGAACCCGTGTCCCAGATCCGCCATATCCGCTATGGAGCGCGTGACCCGGTCAACAATATGGACATCCTCCTGCATCATACTCAGTGCGTGGCTCGATCGTTATTTTTACACATGCGGAAGTTTGAAATGATACGATAATTCGGTAATTTACAAATCTTATCACGACAAAAGTAGCGACAAAATCATGCTTTATACACTGACGATTATTCTCATTACGGTCATCGCATTTCTGATGGTCATTGTGGTGCTGCTCCAGAGCGGGCAGGGACAGGGTCTTTCCGGCGGTATAGCCGGCGGCGGCGGTATGGTCGGCGGCGCCAACATGATGGGCGCTCGCAGGACCGCGGACTTTCTCTCGAAAGCGACCACCGTTCTGGCAACGCTCTTCCTTACCCTTTGCGTGCTGGCGAACTTTTTCATCGATCAGGATGCCGTGACGCAAAGCACCATTCAGGACAGGGCCGTGCCGGTTCAGACAGAGCAGGACTTCGGTACACCGGCTGAAACACCTCCGGCTTTGCCACCGCAGGATCAGGCGCCACCGCCACCTCCCGAAGACTAAACGGGCACAGCAGTACGCATTCTGCAATACACCTTTCCGTTTCACCATTGAGCGCCCGGGTACCTCCCGCAGTGGAGAACGTGCATTCCCTGCTACGTTACTTTTCTGCTACCTGGCTTTCCTGCTACGTGACTTTCCTGCTACGTGACTTTTCTCCTACCTGAGGTATCTTGCTTTCTTCGTTCGGCTTTGTTTGTTCGTCCTGGTTGCTTCGGCCCGACCCGACCCGCTGCCTCAGTTTGTTACTTTAATTTCGGATTGATCAGGTCCGGCCCGTTATTCCGGGCATTGTTCACATCCGTGCTCACCTTGAATGTGGACATGTTTTCGGTTGGATAGGGGGTCAGCAGTGATTGCAGCGCTTCAGGCCTGGGCTGCACGGGATTCAACCAGACATTGTAGTCATCCTGGCGCAGGATCACCGGCATGCGGTCATGCAGCGGTTGCATGAGCTCGTTGGCTTCCGTGGTCAGTATGGCAAATGTGTGCAGCTCGTTCCCATCGGCGTCCCGGTGCGTCTCGTGGATGCCGGCCATGCCGAACAGATCCTGATCGAGCAGGCGAATATAAAAAGGGATCTTTCTTCCGCCTCCAAAGTCCTTCCACTCGTAAAACCCGTTGGCAGGCACAATGCAGCGTTTCCGCTGAAACGCCTTGCGGAATGAGGGCTTTTCATTGACCGTTTCGCTCCGGGCGTTGATCAGCGGCTTCCAGTCCGAAAGATCCTTGACAAACGGCGGAACCAGCCCCCATTTGAGAGCTCCGACAGCACGCTCCTGCGTGCCTCTTATGAGCACTACAGGACGCACCGTGCCCGGCGCCGCATTATAGTCGGGACGCATAAGCTCGTCGTCGGCTATGGCAACCTCAAACTGGTCTTCAATGGCTTTTTTATCCGAATAAAGCGTGTATCTTCCGCACATGATAACAGATTCGATCTTGGGTTCTGTAACGATTTTGTGTGCAAAACGGCAAATCCTTGCCGTCAAAATGACATTCACCGGTCAGAAAGATACACCATTTTTGAAAGATTGCTTACATCATGGATTTCTTTAATACCCTGTTTGTTTCGCCGGACGGACGCATCCGTGCCGGTTGGCGTCTTCTTATGCAACTGGCCCTGGCCCTGCTGCTCTACATCCCCCTTTCACTCGCAGCCTCAGTATTCGGCGGACAGAACATGCAGATTGTCGCTTTTGGTATCGCCGTCACCCTGTCGGTCTGGATTGCCGGTTGGGCGTTTGACAAGCGCCCCATCAAAGATTTCGGACTCCGGATGGATACGCAATGGTGGCGTGACTGCCTGGCCGGATTCCTGATAGCGACCCTCGTGATGACACTCATCGTACTCTTCCAGTGGCTGATGGGATGGATTGAATTCACCGGATTCGGCTGGAACCGTTCTTCGCAACGAAATTTCGTTGTCCAACTGGGTGGATACGTCCTCACCATGGCCGTTGTGGGCTTTTATGAGGAGCTCTGGTCGCGCGGATACCAGCTCAGGAACCTTACAGAGGGTTTTTACAACGGAAAAAACCGAAATACCGCCGGACTCATTGCCATCGCTATTTCGTCACTCGTTTTTGGATTTTTGCATATTGGAAACCCGAACATCACATTGCTCGGAATTGTCGTGATTTTCCTTGCAGGTGCCATGCTGGCGCTGCCCTATGTGGTAACCGGCCAACTTGGGATCTCGGTCGGACTCCATTTTGCATGGAATGTCATCATGGGCGCTCTCTACGGCCTGCCCGTGAGCGGCATCCGGTTCCGGCAGTCCGTGCTTCAGTTTGAGGCAACCGGACCGGAAATCTGGACCGGCGGCCGCTTTGGTCCGGAAGGCGGTATCCTCGGTGTTATAGGTGTGTTGCTCCTGATAGCCGTGACATGGGCCCTGCTTCGCTACAGAGGTTACACGACGGCCATTTCCAAAGAACTTGTACGCGAACCCTCTATGCGAAGCACTTACGATTGACCGCAAATTTTTGTATATTACTGCGATTGAGTAAATCGCTTATTGTACAGAAATAAGCCACTTTTTTTTAAAACCAGTAATATTTTGTCATTTGAAAATTTTAACCTCCAGAGCGAGGTATTGGACGGGTTAAGGGACATGGGGTTTGAAAAGCCCACCCCAATCCAGGAAGCATGTATTCCACTGATCATGGAAGGCCGGGATGTCCTGGCCTCCGCACAGACAGGTACCGGCAAGACAGCAGCTTTTGCCATTCCGATCCTGCATAACCTTCTTGAGAAGAAAAAGAAAAAGCAGGAAGGCATCCGCGCACTGGTCATAACGCCCACCCGCGAGCTTGCGAGCCAGGTCGACGAGGCCTTCTTTGCGATTGGCTATCACACCGGGCTTACAACCGCAAAAGTGTATGGCGGCGACGACTGGTCGCGACAGGAAAAAGCGCTCAACCGGGGAACCAACATCATCGTTGCCACACCCGGACGGCTGCTGGACCACATAAAGATCCATGATGTCGACTTCAGCAATCTTGATTTCCTGATCCTCGACGAAGCCGACCGCATGCTGGATATGGGCTTTATCCCCGATATCACGCAAATCGTCAGCAAACTGCCCAAAGAACGTCAGACACTGCTCTTTTCGGCTACCATACCGCCGAAAATCGAACAGCTGGCCAGAAAGATGATGAACAACCCGGAGCGGGTCAACATGGCCCCGCCCAACATGGCGGCCGAAGGCGTTACCCAGGGCATGTACTATGTCGAAGAGCGGCACAAGCTGCCGCTCGTGCTCCATCTGTTTGAAAAAGAACAGTGGGCATCGGCCATCATTTTCATGTCCACCAAACGGGCCGTCGACAAACTGACCCGGGAGCTCAGGAAAAAAGGAGCCAGCGTGACCAGCATCCATGGCGACCGGTCGCAGGCAGAGCGGGAAAAAGCACTGGAAAGCTTTCGTAAAGGAGAATACCGGATCATTGTGGCCACCGATGTCATGTCACGCGGAATTGATGTGGATGGAATCTCGCATATCATCAACTTCAGCGTACCCCATGATGTGGAGGATTATGTCCACCGCATCGGCCGTACGGCCCGTGCCGAGGCCAAAGGCGACGCCATCACCCTGGTTTCGGGACAGGATCGCCGCTACATGGAGAATATCATCCGTGCCATGAAGTCCAGAATCAACAAGCTGGAAGTGCCTGAGCTTGACGGCGACAGAAAAACGGACGGTCGGGAAAAGCGGGATAGGGACAAAGGCCGCGGACAAAAGGCATCATCCCGACAGAAAAAAGATCCTCAGGGTACTGAAAAAGGAGATTCCCNGAAACAGNCCGCCGANAAACAGGACGCTGAAAAACAGCCCGCTGACAAGCAGGCAGTCGAAAAAACGGAAACAGATCGGGACCAGCAGGACGAACGGCCGAAACGCCGACGCGGCAGAAAACGTCCGGGCGCCAGAAAACGTACGGGAAAGCGCCAGACGCAAAGCCAGGAAAGCCACGGGGACGATCAGCAGCCATCAGGCAAGCAGGCTGGGGATACCCCGGGAGCGGACAAGCAGGCTCGTGGCAAGGCGGCCAGGGATGAAAAGGCCGCAGACAAACAGCCCGATGACAAGGGACCGGATCAAAAAGATGATTCCGGCCGGAAAAAAGATTCCAGGCAGCAGAAATCCGGAGGTCGTGGCCGTGGCAGAGGCAGAAAACCCCAGCAGCGCCGTGATGAAAAACCGGGCGGTGAGGAGGACTCCCGTCGCCAGGGCCAACCGGGACAACGCAAGGGTCCGCGCCGGGGGCGAGGTCGCGGCAAAGGCCAGACCGACCAGCCGTCAGACGCATCCAGAAAAAAAATGTCACGCCAGGAGACCCAACGCAAGGAACTCTTTGAAAACATCACCTCACCCGATATGAAGAAGGTGAACAAGGCCGTACAAAAAAAGAAAGGCTTCTGGTCAAAAGTCAAGAATATCCTTGGCGGAAACTGATCCCGAACAGCTGGTCAGCCATTGAGTTACATGGCAAGGCAACCGGTCAGCAGCAGAATGAGCAAGACAACCAGTAAAACAATACAATAGGCAATGAATATCTACGCTGTAATCATACTGCTTGCTCTGGCCGTCAACTACGCCCTCAACCTGATCTCGGATCTGCTGAATCTGCGGGCATTGCAAAAAGCGCTGCCCGATGAATTCAAGGATGTCTTTGACGAGGAAAAATACCGCAAGGCACAGGAGTACACCAGGATCCGCACCCGTTTCGGGCTCCTGACATCGACGTTCAGCATCATCGTACTGCTCGTCTTCTGGTTTGCCGGAGGGTTTAACTGGGTGGATGTGTTCGTGCGTGATTTCGGCTACGGCACCATAGTGACGGGACTCCTGTTCGTCGGGATACTGATCCTGGCCCAGACCATCATCTCACTTCCCTTTTCCATCTACTCCACCTTTGTCATCGAGGAACGTTTCGGATTCAATAAAACAACGCCGGCTACATTCGTCACAGACCGTCTGAAAGGACTGATGCTGACCATACTGCTGGGCGCACCCCTGCTGGCCGGAGTGATCGGCATCTTCGAATATTTAGGGGCCATCGCCTGGCTCTATGCCTGGGCGGTGGTTGTGATATTTACCCTTTTTGTCCAGTTCATCGCCCCGACATGGATCATGCCGCTCTTCAACAAATTCACACCGCTGGAAGACGGTGAACTGAAACAGGCCATTCTTGATTACGCCGGGAAAGTTTCGTTTCCTCTGCGCGGCATCTATAAAATTGACGGTTCGCGCCGTTCCAGCAAATCCAATGCGTTCTTCACCGGATTCGGGCGGAACAAGCGCATTGCCCTGTTCGATACACTGATAGAAAACCATTCGGTCCCGGAACTGGTAGCCGTACTGGCCCATGAGGTTGGACATTACAAGAAGAAACACATCCCCAAAAACATGGTCATCAGCATACTGCATACCGGGGTAATGCTTTTTCTGCTGTCACTGTTTATCCGTGTTCCGGGACTTCATGAGGCCTTTTTCATGGAGCATATTTCCGTTTATGCGGGACTCGTATTCTTCGGATTGCTCTATTCGCCCATTGAGATGGTTCTCTCCGTGATCATGCAGGTGATGTCGAGAAAGCACGAGTTTGAAGCGGACCGCTTCGCTGCCGACACCACCGGAGACCCGGAAAGCATGGTGTCNGTTCTCAAAAAACTTTCGGCCGACAATCTATCAAANCTTACTCCACACCCGTTTCACGTTTTTTTGCATTATTCGCATCCACCAGTGCTCCAGCGCATCCGCGCCATCCGTTCCGGTGGATAACCCAGGGTCCAATGGACCGGTAATCTGTGCAGGGCCCTGAAGTTCGGTGAGCAGCCCGGGACCGCCAGGCCCGGCTCCTCCGCTGTTCTTTATCGCAGCCGGGCAGTTGCCCGGTCATCCATCTCAAAAACCATTAATTCAGGGACAAACAGGGAAATGAAGAACCTAATTCCTCTCATTATTTTTTTCTTCGCTATGGGAATCTCTATCTCAAATACCGGCTGTGACCGCTACAGTTCACCAGCCAGCCTTGATTCGGAAACCTGGGCCGGGAATGTGCTCGCCGAAATGACCGACCGGCAGAAAATTGGTCAGCTTGTAATGGCTACCACCACCTGGGAATCCGGTCTGAGTTTCCCGGAAGACGCTTATAACCCTCCTTCAGAGCGTCAACGTGCCCATATGCGCCGAATGATTACCGAATACCATGCCGGCTCGGTTATCATCTACAACTGGAGCCGGTCAGAGACCATGGCGCGGTTCAACAAGCAGCTTCAGGAGTGGTCCATGGAAAGCAATGCCGGCGTGCCGCTCTTCATATCAGCTGATCTGGAATACGGCGTGGCGCAGCGGATCCCGGCGGAAGCGACCGTCTTTCCGCGGCAGATGGGTATTGCCGCAACCGGCGATACCGAAGCGGCTTACGAGCAGGGGCGCATCACCGCCCGGGAAGCACTGGCCACCGGTTTCAACTGGAGCTACTCCCCGGTGGTCGACGTCAATGTGAATGCCAGAAATCCGGTCATCGGAGTGCGCTCTTTCGGAGAACAGCAGACGATCGTCTCGGAGATGAGCCGCGCCATGATACGTGGCAGCCAGGAGCACGGTGTGCTGGCTACGCCCAAGCACTTTCCGGGCCACGGCGATACGGATTTTGACTCCCACTACGATCTGTCCACGGTCACCTACGACCTGGAAACCCTTCGCGAGATCCATTTGCCTCCGTTCCAGGCCGCTTTTGATGCAGGCGCCGATGCGGTAATGAGCGCGCATGTGATCATTGAAGCTATCGATCCGAACGTGCCCGCCACCCTGTCCCGCCAGGCACTTTCCGGATTGCTCCGGGAGGAGATGGGATTCGAAGGGATTATCGTGACGGATGCCATGAGCATGCACGCCATCGATCATCATTGGGGTGCCGGGGAGGCCGCAGTCATGGCCGTGCAGGCCGGCGCCGATATCATCATGGCCACCGGCACCGAAGAGCAGCAGGCAGAGACGTTCGAAGCGCTTTACCAGGCCTTCGTTGATGGTGAAATCACGGAAGAGCGGCTGAATGAATCGGTACTCCGAATCCTCAGGATCAAGCACAAATACGGTCTCCATCAGGGCTTTGCATCCCCGGATCCGGCGCGCGCCCTGGGGGTGACCACCGATCCCGAACACCGCCGGATCGCCCGCGAGATCGCCGCAAAATCCATAACGCTGGTCCGTAACCAGCAGATCCTCCCGTTCGAGCGCGACGAACATCTCACCACACTCGTTGCCGGAGTCGCCTACACGCGCGAACTGGCCGAACTGGTGCGCGAAGCCGGTGGCGGAAATGTGATCACGTGGGACTATGGACAATGTGGTCACGTGGGACTATGGCCGCGGCCCGACCGATAACGATCCCACTCCCGAAGCGATTCTGGAGGCCATAAGAAAAGCGGAGGAGGCCGACCGCATCCTCCTGTTCACCTACTCCTGGAGCGAACTCCCCGAGGGACAGGCAAGGCTTGCCGAAGCGCTCGCCATCATGGGCAAACCCATGGCCGTGGTGGCACTGGGCCTGCCCTATGACCTGGTATCCATACCCGGGGTGCCCGCTTTTGCGGCCACGTATTCCCTGGACCGCTGGCCGGACGCTACGCCCACGCCGGTGGTCTGGGAAGCAGCCGTGGACATGCTCTTCGGTGAACAGCCGGGTGGACAGCTTCCCGTTTCACTCGGCAGGGATTTTCCGGTTGGACACGGCCTACGCTACTGAACCGTCCTGCGCCCGACTCCCGGACAATCGCCATCACCCAAATCTGTCCGAAACACCGGCCGGAACCAATGATCCGGCCGGGAGATGCCATCCGGTCACGACCTGTCACCCGACCAGACTTGGCATCACCCGACCAGACTTGGCATCACCCGGACAGACCCAGTATCACCCGAACAGGATCCGCACAACGATCACGGAAGCAATGATACCCGCCAGATCCGCTATGAGCCCGGTCTGCACGGAGTATTTCACCTGGCGGATGCTGATGGCGCCAAAGTAAACGGCAATCACGTAAAACGTGGTTTCCGTGGACCCGAACATGGTGGCCGCCATCTTCACGATCAGCGAATCTTCGCCATAGGTGGCGATCATGTCCGCCAGCACCCCGACCGAGCCGCTGCCGGTGAGCGGACGGAATATGGCCATCGGCACCAGTTCCACCGGAAAACCGAGGAACCCGAGCACAGGCGCAAGCGCCATCATGAAGAATTCCATGGCACCGCTTTCGCGGAACATGCCGATCGCAAACAGAATGGCCACAAGGTAGGGGATGATGCGTACCGCAATATGGAATCCTTCCTTGGCCCCGTCCACAAAGACCTCATAGACATGGACTTTCTTGATCAACCCGTAAAGGGGAATCAGTACAATGATCAGGGGGAGAATAAATGCAGCTATGGTTCTCATGGATCAGTCCTCTCTTTTTTGGTCTTCGGGAATATTTTCGCTGTGCTCATCTTCAGGATGGAATCGCTCGTAGATCTTGGCGGCGGTGATACCGACCACGAGAGAGATGAATGTCACGATCAGGATGCTGATCATCAGCTCATTCACGCCGGTTCCGATCAGTGCTACAAGTGTAGCAGGCGGCAGTAACTGGATGCTGGCCGTGTTGACGGTAAGCAGCATGCACTGGGCATTGGAGGCCCGGTTTTTGCTGGGATTGAGTTTCTGCAGTTCTTCCATCGCCTTGATGCCCAATGGGGTAGCCGCGTTGCCGAGGCCAAGCATGTTGGCTGCCATGTTCAGGCTGATTACGCCGTGCGCCGGATGGCCTCTGGGCACATTGGGGAACAGAAAGCGCATGAATGGCTGTACCGCCTTGACCAACAGGTACATCAGGCCGCTTTCTTCGGCAATTTTCATGAGCCCCAGCCACATGGCCATGATGCCGATGAGCCCGATGGCCAGCGTTACAGCAAACTCGGCCATGTTGAATGCCGCCGTGGCTATGGCGTTGAGCTTGACATAGTACACTTCCGGAAGTACGATTTCCGCCTGTCGGGTCGCCCGGTCAAAAGCGACCACCTCCGCGAGCAGTTCCTGTTCGTTGGAGGACTCCTTGTCCCTTGCAATATTCAGCCAGAGCTCCGGCATATCCTCATCCACAACGATAGCCATTTCNGGATTATCTTCGTAGGGGCGCCATGCGGCTTCAAAAATCCCTTCATGTCCCTTTATCCGGAAACGGACATTCTGCCGCTTTTCCGGATCCCCGTTCTCGGGGAATATAACTTCGATGCTGTGCTCCTTGCCGTTCTGGTAGGGGTCATTGACCAGGTCCATGATGTCCTGGGTCAAGGCAAAGATAAGACTGATGATGATCAGTCCTGCCCAAATATAGTTTAGCATAGGTTGGTGGTGTTAGTGAAATGGATGCAACAAAAAAACGAGCAGTAGCGCAAAAAAGCAAACCAATATCGCTATTTTACCCGTCAACACGATGACACTGCGACGCTGGCTGACTTGTGCAATTCCGGTCCCTGCAATTCCGGTCCCTGCAATTCTGACCTCTGCAACTCCGGTTGCTGTACACAGGGCCCCTGTTGTTCCGGACCCTGAGAAACCGGTTCCCGTAATCCCGATTGTGGTAATCCCCGGCACGTGCCTGTCCACCGGCGTCACCCCAGTGAATGAATTGGCACATCCGCCTGTTACACTGAAACGCATTACGAATCAGACAATATGAGCACTACGGAATCACAAAGCAACTCCAATCTGCGTAATGAATTGCGACCGGAAACGCGTTCATTGCATGATGGATGGCATCCCCGGGCACCCGGAGAGCCGGTCTCCGCCACCTGGAGCCCGTCCACCGTATTTCACCATCCCGCACAGGGACTCTCGGCCGGCGAATGGAGCTACACCCGACTCGACAATCCCAACCGGTCCCAGCTGGAAGCGGCCCTGGCTTCCCTGGAGGGCGGCGACCAGGCGCTGGCTTTCTCATCGGGCATGGCAGCGGTGCAGGCCGCATTCCACATCCTGGATCCCGGTGACCACGTACTGCTGCCGGACGATCTCTACCACGGTGTGCGCAACCTGATCAGGGACCACTATGCGCGGTGGGGCCTTGCATTTGATTTTGTGGATATGACCCGACCGGAGGCCGTGGAAGCAGCGGCCACCGCACGCACCCGGATGTTGTGGTTAGAAACCCCATCCAACCCTATGCTCCGCATCAGTGATATCAGGAAACTTGCGGGGCTGGCATCGGAGCGCGGGTGGATTTCGGTGGTGGACAATACCTGGTGCACACCGGTCATCCAGCGTCCGCTGGAGCTGGGAGCGGATGTGGTTCTCTATTCCACGACCAAATACCTGGGGGGACACAGTGATGTGCTGGGCGGTGCGTTGGTGTTGCGCGGCGGTGGGCACATGCGGGAGCTTTTCGAACGTCTGCAGTCGGTGCAGCGACAGGCCGGCGCAGTTCCCTCGCCGTTTGACTGCTGGATGATGCTGCGAAGCCTGAAAACCCTGTATGTCCGGGTCCGCGCACAATGTTCCGGCGCGGCACAGATCGCCGAAAAACTGACCGCGCATCCAGCCGTGGGAAAAGTGCACTATCCCGGCCTCTCCGGACATCCCGGCAGGGAGACGGCCGCCGCTCAGATGGACCTGCCCGGCGCCATGATCTCGTTTGAAGTCAAGGGCGATGATGCCGCCGCGCTGCGCGTGGTATCCTCCAGCCGGATCATCATACCCGCCACCAGTCTCGGCGGAGTGGAAACCACCTGGGAGCACCGCAAGACCAGCGAATACGAAGGTACAGCCACACCCGGCAACCTGATCCGGCTTTCGGCCGGACTCGAACATCCCGAGGATATCTGGGAGGATATTGGTCACGCGCTGACAGCGACGACGGAACCTTAAGCCGGTGCCATTGCCAAAGCCAGGATCGAGTCACGCGCTGACAGCGACGACCCAAACCCGGCGATGAACGAAAGAACCCATAAAAATCCACCCCCACGGCAATGTGCCGGTGTGAAATGTGCCGGCGTGAAAAAGTGCTCAATTATGACTATTTTATGCACCGTTTTGATGGCGGGCTTCATATCTTGAAAAAATGGATGCAAATCACCTATAAACCACCTGAAAAAAACCAAGATGGCACGAATTGAGGTAACCATGCCCAAAATGGGCGAATCGATCATGGAAGGAACGGTTGTCGAATGGTCAAAGAAAATCGGCGACAAAGTGGAGCAGGATGAAACCCTGCTTGAAATTGCCACGGACAAGGTTGATTCCGAAGTCCCCGCACCCGAAGCAGGCATACTGGTGGAAATCCTGGTGGAGGAAGGTGAAACCGTGGAAGTAGGCGAACCCATAGCCATCCTGGAGACCGATCCCGATGCCGCAGCAGACGCGGCGGCCAGGTCCGGTTCAGAAACGGATGATGCCCCCGCCGAACCCGCTGACAAGAAAGAGCCCGGTGCCGCGACGGGTTCCGAAGACGAAAACACAGGACCGGATGCTGCTGAAACAACGCAGGAGCCGGCACAAACGGCACAATCGGAAGAACCGGCGCAAACGGCGAAAGAGGGCGGGCAGGACAATGGACAGGAGAAAAGACCGGAGCCTGTCGCCAGGGAAGCTGCTGAAGGGGACACCCCGCCGCAGCGCAAAGGATCCGACGGCCGCTTCTTCTCACCGCTGGTACGTTCCATCGCCCGTGAAGAGGGCGTGTCACAGGAAGAACTCGAGTCCATAGAAGGCAGCGGCAGCCAGGGAAGGGTCACCAAGCAGGATGTGCTGGAGTATGTGAAGTCCGGAAAAGCCAAACCGGCTACGGATAAGTCAAAAGATGACGGGGCCGCTCTGAGGAAACCGGGCCAGGCCGCCGAACCCCGGACAACCGCCACTCCCGGACTGGCAGGTCAAAGCCAGAATGTGGAAATCATCAAAATGGATCGCATGCGCAAGGTTATATCCGAGCATATGATCCGCTCGAAACAGACTTCGGCCCACGTGACTACCTTTGGCGAAGCCGATGTTACCCGGCTGGTGCAGTACCGTGACAGGCACAAGGACAAGTTCCACAAAGAGAACGGCTTCAAGCTCACCTTCACGCCGTTTTTTGTCGAGGCCACCATTCAGGCCATCCGCGAGTTTCCACTGATCAACAGTTCGGTGGAAGGCGACCAGATCCTGCTGAAGCGGACCATCAACTATGGCATTGCAGTGGCGCTCGGTGAAGCCGGTTCAGGCGGACTGGTGGTGCCCGTGATCAAAAATGCCGGCGAAATGAATCTCCTTGGCATTGCCCGGAAAACACACGAACTCGCCGGAAAAGCCCGCAGCAAGCAACTCTCTCCGGATGACCTGGTGGGCGGTACCTTTACCTTCACCAACTACGGAAGCGTGGGGAACCTCATGGGAACCCCGATTATCAACCAGCCCCAGGTAGCCATCTTCGGCACTGGCGTCATCCAGAAACGGCCCGTAGTAATGGAAGTGGACGGATCCGACACCATCGCCATCAGGCACATGGTTTACCTGAGCATGAGCTACGACCATCGTATTATTGACGGCGCCATGGGCGGCGCGTTTGTACAGAGAGTGAAAGAACTCCTGGAAAGCTTTGACATCAACAAGTCATTGTAAGTACATTTTTGCAACAAAATGGTGCGGTTTTTTCTGGTGGATACGCACCTTTCATTGACTACTATTGAAATTAGCACACAAAAAAGCAGAAGTGCGCCATCTGGTTTCCGGGTGGCGCAGCAAGGGGCAGCGTGTGGCGCTGGTGCCGACAATGGGCGCCCTGCATGACGGACACCTTTCCCTGATCCGGCAGGTGCGCCGGCATGCCGATCATGTGGTGGTCTCCATTTTTGTCAACCCGACCCAGTTCGGACCGGGTGAAGACTACGAACAGTATCCGCGAACCCTGAAAAGCGATATGGATCACTGCCTCAGGGAAGGCGTATCGCTCGTTTTTGCCCCGGATTTCACGGAAATGTACGGAACCGCCGAAGAGGCGCGTGCCCATTTTGTCACGTTCCGGATAGGCAAAATGAACGAACATTTATGCGGACCGGTCCGGCCGGGTCATTTTGAGGGGGTGTTGCAGGTAGTGAACAAACTGTTCAACATAGTCCAGCCCGATGTAGCCGTTTTCGGGCAGAAAGACATCCAGCAATGGTTCGTGATCCGGCAGATGGCAATGGAGATGGATATCCCGGTGGAAATCCTTATGGGACCGACGCGCCGCGAACCGGATGGACTGGCACAGAGCAGCCGGAATGTCTACCTGACGCCGGAGGAGCGGAAAACCGCCCCGATGCTGTTCGCAGCACTGCAACACTTCCGGCAGCATCTTGAAGATCAATGCAATGCGGCCGCGAAAAAAACCACACAACTTGCGCACACAGGTACCGGCAAGTCCGGTGTGGAAATAGATCCGGCCATAATTTCAGAGGAAATAAACCGTTTACGTGAAAATGGTTTCCATGTTGAGTATTTTTCGCTGGTGACCACACCCGACCTTCAGCCCACCAATGTCATTGAGCAAGGACGACTCTATGTGATTGCCATTGCGGCCCGGCTTGGAAAAACCCGGTTGATCGACAACGTACTTTTTACCTACAAAGATGTGCAGAACCATGATGCTTGAAATGTTCAAAGCCAAACTTCATCCACTGACCGTAACACAGGCCGACCTGTATTACG
>SL_3KL_010_SEDDRAFT_10002422_pt1 | contig 17049 bp, 10 predicted proteins | sample SodLakKL_010_SED_2_FD_10381 | JGI IMG/M metagenome (IMG submission 10381) | reverse complement strand
CTTTGAGCATACCATCCTTACACAAGAGGAGATTGAAGCCGACGGTACACTCTCTGAAGGGTATCAGCATACCGGTTATTTTTCCAATAAATACACTTCCGATGCCGAACACCAGGGATCACAGGGTCAGCTTGAGCTGAACCGTACCTGTAACCACCGGGTCATCCGCTTTTCGGATGTGTTGCTGATGGCTGCAGAGCTGGAAAGCCCCAATGCCCAGGAATATCTTGACCGTGTGAGGGATAGAGTTGGGCTGCCAAGTGTACCTGCTACGCTTGAGAATATATACCATGAAAGGCGCCTGGAGCTTTCTTTGGAAGGTATAAGGTATTATGATGTAATAAGGCGTGGAATGGGTTATGCCGAACAAGAATTGACAAAATCGGGTATCAGTGGACCTAACTATGTTGAAGAACAGCAAACCTATGATGTGACTTTTAATGCGGCCACCCGTGGTTTTCTGCCCATCCCGCAAACAGAAATCGACCTTTCAGCCGGTACGTTTGTGCAAAATGATGGTTATTAAAACTGCTCATCGTTAGAAGAAGGGGCCTGACCTCTGACCTTGAAAGCATTTATGCTGAATGATAGGATGCTTTTATTCAAAATGTTTTCAGGGGCAGGGGGCATGCTTACTGTTCCTTGACTGAAATCAGATTTAATTTTAGCAATTCAATGGATGATGAAAAGAGGGCTTTTCGCTCTTTTACCTGGGACAGTACACCTTAATCAAAAAAAAACAGGAGTTTTCTGGCAAAAATATTTTTAGCAAAATCCTTAAAATAGTCCATAAGGTATCCTATCATATAGATTTACAGCTGTTTATCTAATTGTCGTTTGGGGGTATTATTGAAATTCTACGAGCTAAAGGCCAAAAGACAAAGGATTAAAAATAAAACCGGACCCCTTAAAATGCCAGGGACAAGGATAAGATTCAATGAACCGATAATTAAACTTAAAAGATGAAAGGCTTACCATACAAATTAACAGGAATTCTGCTTCTGGCTTTCGTGCTTTTTTCGTGTGCGGGAAACTACGCTTCTGAATATGAAAAGCAGAGAGACCAAAAAGTTGAAACTCTGCTGCAGGAGATGACCCTGGAAGAAAAGATCGGTCAGCTCATGCAGAAAAACGGAGAATTTCCTCAACTCAGGGAATATATTGAAGATGGCCTGGTTGGCTCCATACTCAACGTGCCTGATCCCCAAAGAGTATATGAACTGCAAAGGTTGGCTGTTGAGGAAAGTCGCCTGGGCATTCCCTTGCTTGTGGGCAGAGATGTGATTCATGGGTTTAAAACCATTTTTCCCATACCGCTGGGCCAGGCAGCCAGCTGGAATGTTGATTTGGTGGAAGATGGAGCACGTATCGCTGCCATTGAAGCTGCATCGCAGGGTATAAACTGGACCTTTGCGCCGATGATTGACGTAACCCGTGACCCCCGCTGGGGAAGGATTGCTGAAAGTTTCGGCGAAGACCCTTTCCTCAATGGTGTTTTTGGGGCCGCTATGGTTCGCGGATTCCAGGGTGATGACCTTTCAAACCCCAATACCATTGCTGCATGTGCCAAGCATTATGCCGCCTACGGATGGGCCGAAGGGGGGCGCGATTACAACACGGCTAACATTCCTGAAAGTGAGTTGCACAATGTGGTGCTTCCCCCTTTCAAAATGATTATTGATGCCGGTGCTGCATCAATCATGACAGCCTTTAACGAAATCAACGGCATACCTGCCACCGGCCATGTCCCTTTGATGCGGGATCTGCTTCGCCAGGAATGGGGGTATGAGGGTGTAGTGCTTAGCGATTGGAGGTCGCTTGAGCAATTGGTGATTCATGGATATTCCCCCAACGAAAAGGAAGCTACTTATGAAGGAATGCAAGCTACCCTGGATATGGAAATGGTTAGCACTGGCTATGAAACCTACCTGCCCGAATTGATTGAGGAAGGCCGTATTGATGAAAGCCAGATTGATGACGCTGTAAGACGGATACTAGGTATGAAGTTCGATCTGGGGTTGTTTGAAAATCCTTATGGATTGGGAGAAGATTTTCCCGAATTGCTTCACCCAAGCCACCTGGAGGCTTCCAGGCAAATGGCCATTGAAAGTGTGGTGATGCTCAAAAATGAAGATGTTCTTCCGGTACCTGAACATGTCAGAAGCATTGCTGTCATCGGCCCTCTGGCCGATGCACCCCATGACCAGATGGGAACCTGGGTGTTTGATGGGGAAAAAGAACATTCGGTTACACCTTTGCAGTCCATCAGGGAGTTCGCTGGCGATAATGGATTGGAAGTATATTATCACCGGGCATTACAACTGAGCAGATCCAAGGAAATCACAAATGCAGATGCCATTTTGCGCGATGTCAATCGTGCGGATATGGTTTTGCTGTTTCTGGGCGAGGAGTCCATCCTTTCCGGTGAGGCACACAGCCTGGCTAATATTGATCTGCAGGGAGCGCAGGAGGAATTGGTTGAACTGGTTTCCGGACCGGGAAAACCTGTGGCGGCCGTGATTATGGCCGGACGACCTGTAACTTTTGAAAAGGCCGAGCCCTATATGGATGCAGTTTTGTATGCCTGGCATCCTGGCACTATGGCCGGACCGGCACTCACGGATATCATCTTCGGAAAAGTATCACCTTCGGGCAAGTTGCCTGTCACTTTCCCCCGTCATGTGGGTCAAATTCCCATATATTACAATCACAAAAACACGGGTAAACCTCCCAGCTATGAATCATGGGTACACATTGATGACATTCCCGAGGAGGCGGTTCAGTATTCCCTTGGCAATACGGCACATTACCTGGATTATGGGTTTGAACCCATGTATCCCTTTGGTTTCGGCCTTACCTATTCCAGCTTTGAACTTGAAAATCCGGAACTTGAAAATCCAACCCTTCAGGTGGGAGACACCCTCCGGGCCTCTGTTGTATTGCAAAACACAGGTGATGTTGAGGCAGCTGAAGTGGTTCAGTTATATACACGCCAACTCTTTGGTAGCCTTACCCGCCCTGTAAAAGAGCTCAGGGATTTTAAAAAAATAGTACTGGAGCCTGGCCAATCCAGGGAAGTCGTTTTTGAAATAAACACCCAGGATCTTGGATTTCACAACCCTGACAAGGGGTTTGTCACCGAACCGGGGGACTACCATTTATGGCTGGGTACAGACTCCCGCGACGGGTTGAAAAAAGAATTTGAAATTACCCGGTAAAACAGTGCAAAACTTTAAAAAATGATGACAAAAAAAACATACACCATTTTTATCTCAGTGATTGTCGCCCTGGGAGGATTCCTGCTTGGCTTCGACAGTGCTGTGATTTCAGGGGCCACCCCTTTTTACAGAGAGACCTTCGGATTAGACTCCGGCTCCATGCTTATCGGCTTTTCGGTTAGCTCCCTTATTCTGGGAGCCATACTGGGTAATATTTCTGCCGGCAAGCTGGCCGACCATTTCGGTCGCCGTAAAATCCTGATGGTTACAGCGGTGCTGTTTATGCTCAGCGCCATTACCAGTGCATTGGCTACAGATATTGTGGTTTTTCTCATTGCCCGTGTCATGGGTGGCCTGGGGGTGGGTATGGCCATTTTGGTGGCGCCCATGTACATTGCAGAAATTGCTCCGCGAAAGCTACGGGGTACCCTTGTTACCTTTAACCAGCTTAATATCGTACTGGGCATCTCCATTGCCTATTTTTCTAATTACTATTTTCAGCAAACCATTGCCGATCCTGACCTTAAGTGGCGTATCATGTTGGGTGTAGAGGCTGTTCCGGCACTGATATACCTGGTGCTGCTTTTATTTGTGCCCCGTAGTCCAAGATGGCTGATGCAAAAGGGTTGGGGAGAAGAGGCGATGAAAGTGCTGGTAAGCGTGCATGGTGAGGAGCCTGCCAAAGTGGTGTACAATGAGATTGACCAAAGCCTGAAAGAAGAGATTAACAAGAAAAAAGCACGGTGGTCGGATTTGTTTACCAGGCGTATGAAAATCGTGCTGATTATCGGGTTTGGTATCGCGTTTTTCCAGCAAATCACCGGCATTAATGCCATCTTTTACTATGCTCCCATGATATTTGAAATGGCAGGCGGAGGCAAAGATGCTGCATTTCTGCAGGCTGCCATACTGGGAGTTACCAATGTGGTGATGACGGTTGTGGCCATGTTTCTCATCGATAGCCTGGGGCGGAAACCCCTACTTTATATTGGGGCTTCCGGCATTTGTATTTCACTGGCCATTGTCGGCTTTTCTTTCTTCAATGCCAAATATACCATTGATGAGCAATCGATGCATGCGCTCACGAAAGAGGTGGTAGAGATGGAAGCTGCCCCCGAGCACCTTGAAAACATTCAAAAGGTTGCGCAGTTGCAGGGAATCCCTTTTGAAAACGAGGTGCAGTTTTTTAGCCTGGTAAAAGAGAAAGTTGGCCAAAATACCTATAACAGCTTTAAGGAGATTATTTTAAAACACTCCATTAGTATCAACTCCCTGTGGGTTCTCATAGGATTGCTGATGTTTGTGGCCTCCTTTGCCATTTCCTTGGGGCCGGTTATGTGGACCCTTCTGTCCGAAATTTTTCCCAATAAACTTCGCGGACTTGCCATATCGCTCATGGGGTTTTGGAATTCTATTGTTAGCTTTTCGGTGGCCACCGTTTTTCCGGCACAGCTGGAGTATCTTGGGTCAAGTGCCACCTATTTTATATACAGTGCTTTTGGGTTTCTCACCCTGTTGTTTGTATGGCGATTTATACCCGAAACAAAAGGAAAATCATTGGAAGAACTGGAGTCAAAACTAATTAAATAAAAAATGGGAACTATGAAACATATCGTGATTATTATAATGACATTGCTGCTTTTTGCTTGTAATGCAGAGCAGCAACCGGAGGAGGGTTACCTTGCCGAAGGCCCATCACATGTTGAACTCAAGCAGGTGGATGGTCAATACCGTTTGTTCGTAAATGGTGAAGCGTTTTTTGTAAAAGGAGCCGGTTGCGAGTTTGGCCCTTGCTACCAGGTAGCAGAACATGGTGGAAACTCTATCCGCACCTGGCGCACGGATAATAGCCAGAAGACGGGCATGGAAGTGCTGGATGAGGCCTGGGAACATGGCTTGATGGTTATGATGGGACTGGACCTGGCACGTGAGCGTCATGGGTTTGATTATGACGATGAGGAAGCCGTTGCAGCCCAATTGGAACAGATGAGAAAAGAGGTTGTTGAGTTGAAAGATCATCCGGCTTTGCTGGGATGGGGAATAGGCAATGAGCTCAACCTGCGCTACACCAACAAAAAAGTATGGGATGCTGTGAACGATATTGCACGGATGATCAAAGAGGTGGATGGCAACCATGTTACCACCACCATGTTGGCAGGTATTGGCAAAGAAGAGGTGGCTTACATTACTGAAAACGCCCCCGACCTTGACTTTATTTCTGTTCAGATGTATGGCGATATCATCAACCTTGAAGAAAGGATAGCAGAAGCTAATTTTGAAGGTCCTTACCTGGTAACCGAGTGGGGTGCCACCGGTCACTGGGAGATGCCCGAAACAAGCTGGGGCTCACCCATTGAGCAGACATCCACCGAAAAGGCTGAAGCCATCAAGAAGCGCTATGAAAAAGCCATCCTGGCTGATGAAGACAACTGCATGGGGTCTTATGTTTTCCTGTGGGGTCAAAAGCAAGAGAGAACCCCGTCCTGGTATGGCTTGTTCACCGAAGCCGGTGAAAGAACAGAAGCCATCAATGTGATGGAGTATTACTGGTCAGGCCAATGGCCCGATAACATGGCGCCCAAAATGAAGGATATCACCATCGAAGGACATGGCGGCCGTTTTGATGATGTAATGCTTGACAAAGATGGTGAATATGTTGTACGTATCACTGTAGAGCACCCCAATAAAGGTGACCTTGATGTAAGGGCAGAAGTAATGCCTGAGCCCGAAGAGCTAAGCGATGGTGGAGATTTTGAACCCCGTCCTGAAACCATTGAAGGACTCATTCTTTCTACCGGCACTTCAGAGGTGAAATTCAGAGCGCCAGACAGGGAGGGAGCTTTCCGAATCCTGGTATATGTTTCTGATGGACACAATAATGCCGGTACGGCGAATATCCCTTTTTATGTGAATTAAAAAAATGATCAACAACCACGGTATATCGGGTTGATAATAATAAAACCTATCCAGGGTGCAGTATTCTCTTTTTCATTACATAGTGTTGTTTTTTTTGATGAATGGGAGCTGTCGGTCAGGGTTAAACCCAAAAGGCTTTCAGGGTAAAAGTCTTTTGGGTGGCCGGCAGCATGGGTTTCACGAAAAAATGATAAAGGAATAGAATCCATTAAAGGGTCAATAATTGCTGAAAAACACAAAAAAAATAAATCAAGAATGAAGTCAGGTATTATGCCACATATTGCCGATAAACCCTTATACCTTCAGTCGGGTGAACCCAAAGGTTTTTTAACAGACCGGGAGGGTGAGTCTATGTACTGCATTGAAAATTACAATCTCATGCAACCTTTTTTTATGAGTATTGTAAGCAGCAGTGATCTCTGGATGTATCTCTCAAGCCAGGGAGGGCTCACGGCAGGCCGGCAAAACTACAACAATGCATTGTTTCCTTATGAAACGGATGATAAAATTCATGAGAATGGCTATAATACCGGACCCAAAACCATTGTGAGGCTCAAAGAAGGGCAACAACTAAAATTATGGGAACCTTTTTCGCAGTGCCAAAACGGATTATATCGTATTCAACGAAATCTATATAAAAACACTTGCGGCAACAAGGTGATCTTTGAAGAAATCAACCATGACCTGGAGTTGTCCTTTAGCTATTGTTGGATGAACAGTGATGAGCTGGGATGGGTTCGAAAAAGTAGATTGGAAAACCTCTCCGATAAAGGGGTGGAAGCCGATATAACCGATGGTCTGCTCAATGTTTTGCCCTTTGGCATTACCCGTGAAACACAAAGTATGATGAGCACCCTGATGGATGCTTATAAGGTGGGTGAGTTTCTGCCAGACAGTGAGATGGCTCTCTTTTATATGTCTTCAATCCCTGTGGATCGTGCTGAACCCAGCGAAGCGCTTCGTTCAAATACTGTATGGAGTTACGGCCTGCCCAAACCTAAGGTGTTACTGAGCCCCCGGCCATTGGATGCTATCCGGCAGGGTGAGATTCCGGAAGCAGGGAAGAAGGTGCTGGGGCAAAAAACCGCTTACATTGTGCATGCAACAATCAACCTGCAGGGAAAAAAAGGGATGCACTGGTATATGCTTGCCGATGTGGCCAAAGACAGCACGGATGTTACAGCCTTGCAGCAAAAGCTGCAGGACCTTAAAAACCCGGGAGCGTATATTGAAAACAGTGTACAGTTAAACACCCGGCGATTGAAGAAGTTGGTTTCTCTTGCCGATGGTATACAAGATACCGGGGATCCGATGAATGATCGCAGGCATTTTGCCAATGTGATGTTTAATATCATGCGGGGAGGGGTTTTTGAGCAGAATGAATATGTGGAGATCAACGATTTTCTGGCCCATATTAAAAGTTCCAGTTCCCGGAAATATAACAAGTGGAAGACACATTTTGAGGGAACAAAGCCCCGCGTGCAGTTCAAGGAATTGTTGAAACTCGCCGAATCCGGCCAGGATTATGATTTGTTGCGTTTAACACTGGAGTACCTTCCCTTGAGCTTCAGTCGCCGCCATGGCGATCCCAGCCGTCCGTGGAACTTTTTTGATATCCGCGTAAAAGACAGTGATGGAGACCCATCATTAAACTATCAGGGGAACTGGCGTGATATTTTTCAAAACTGGGAGGCCCTGGCTTTCTCTTTTCCCGGCTTTTTGCCTGGCATGATTACAAGGTTTTTGAATGCTTCCACCGCCGATGGGTACAACCCATATCGTATCACAAGAGATGGCTTTGACTGGGAAGTTCCCGAGCCTGACAACCCATGGGCGTATATTGGTTACTGGGGCGATCACCAGGTGATTTACTTACTGAGGTTGATGGAGTTGCAGGAAAAGTTCTTCCCGGGAAGCCTGGCTCAAAAGTTTAACAAACCAATGTATGTGTACGCCAGGGTGCCTTATCGCATCAAAAGTTATGAGGAGATTCTTAAAAACCCGCAGGACACCATTGTCTTTGACTGGCAACTGCATGAACACCTGGTTGAAAGGAGCAGGGAAGAAGGAAATGATGGCAAACTCATCCACCTTGATAATGGAGATGTCTTGCATGTTACTTTTATCGAAAAGATTCTGGTGAGCTTATTGACCAAAGTCAGCAACTTTGTCCCTGATGCCGGAATTTGGCTTAATACCCAACGTCCGGAGTGGAATGATGCTAACAACGCGTTGGTGGGCAATGGTGCATCCATGGTTACTTTGTATCATTTGCGGCGCATGCTGTTGTTTTTGATGGAAATAACCCAAAAAGAAAGCCGCCAGGAGTATCATCTTTCAAGTGAGGTGTATGGCTTCCTGATAGCCCTTGCCGGAGTCCTGGAAAGCCATAAGCCTCTGCTTAACAAAGGTTTTTCTGATGAAATGCGTAAGAAGATTACCGATCAGCTGGGTTATGCAGGTTCAACTTACCGTGAGTCAGTATATGGAGGATTTTCCGGTGAAAGTGGAGTGTTGGCGGGAGACAAGCTTCTTGCCTTCTACCAACTTGTGTTGGATTACCTGGATCAAACTATCGCCCACAACCAGCGAGAAGATAAACTTTACCACTCTTACAACCTGCTTGAGTTTGGGGATGAAAAAATTACTGTTCAGCACCTTTATCTCATGCTGGAAGGTCAGGCTGCCCTTCTCAACAGCGGGCTGCCAGATCCGGAGCAAACCAGGGCATTGATGGAAGCACTTTTTGCCAGCGAGCTTTATCGTGAGGATCAAAACAGTTTTATGCTGTATCCTTTTCGCGATTTGCCGGGATTTATGGAAAAAAACATTATCCCCGAAGAGTTGCTCAACCAGTCATATCTGCTCCAGGATTTGTTAAAGGCGGGTAGAACAGATATCGTGAGAAAGGATATTTCAGGAGATTACCATTTTGGTGCTGACTTACGCAATGCCAATATGCTGGATCAAGAACTGGAAAAGTTTCCAGAGCAACAATATACCCGAACCGAGAAAAATAAAGTGTTGGAGATTTATGAGTCGGTGTTCAATCACCGGATGTTTACCGGCCGTTCAGGTTGTTTTTATAAATATGAAGGGCTGGGCTCTATTTACTGGCATATGGTTTCCAAGTTGTTACTTGCGCTGGGTGAAAACATTACCGTGTTTGTCCGCAATGGGCATAGTGAGCAGGAACTTGCTCCATTGAAGAAATTTTACTACCGCATAAAGGAGGGGATTGGAGTTCATAAAAAACCCGCCAACTATGGCGCTTTCCCCACAGATCCCTATTCCCATACCCCCTCCATGATGGGCGCACAGCAACCCGGCCTCACCGGTCAGGTGAAGGAAGATGTGTTAAGCCGGTTTCATGAAGTGGGATTGCAGGTGCAAGATGGATCTATTAGGTTTTTGCCTGTTTTGCTCAGAGAAGCAGATTTTAACAAGGAAGGGAACCTGGTTTTTAGCTTTTGCAATGTGAAATTTTTAGTGCGTAAAAGCAGCACTAAAGGGATGGTCGTTTACGGTCAGACTGGCACAGATAAAGTGTATGAAACTTCTTCCATGGATTTGCCCCCTGATATTTCTGCCGAAATCTTTGGAAGGACCGAAAAATATACAGAAGTACATGTTATGATTTGAGAATGGTTTTATGGTTACATGGTTTGGATTAGGTCTTGGTTCATAATGCCGGGCTGGCCACTGGTGCCAGTCCGGTTTTTTTATGGTGCTTGATACAGGCTGCTTTTTATACGTTATTCAGGTATAAAAACTTCATTTTATGCATTTATCAGGGTTGTGAGTCTGAAAAATAAGTTTCGCAGATAAAAACAATGCTATCTGTTTCAGATTGATTTTCATTATTTTTTTAAGTTCATAAAAAGATAAAACCGGGTTAAGGTTTTTTCTCATAATAGAACTACATTTCTTATATTTGTTTGGGTCATTTGGTTTGAGATGCCCGGGGTAAGCAGATATCTTCTTGAATCCATTTATCATGGTCAGAACCTGCGGTATCTTATGTAAAAGCATGAATTTGCTTTTGTTGATTGATGGGTTCCACGACTTGTCTTTCATCCTTTTATGGTAATCAGAGTTGCTCAATAAATGGCTCTTTTAAAGAAAATTGTCCAGGCATGCCTTGATATGATGATGGAAAATACTACAGAACAATATGCGTTGATAACCGGAGCCAGCCAGGGACTGGGAAAGTACCTGGCCACGGAGCTTGCTGCCAGGAAGATAAACACGATCCTGGTGAGCTTGCCCGGGCAGGGGATTGAATCATTATGTAAGGAAATACGCAATACGTACGGAGTGGATTCATTGGCTTATGAATCCGACCTTTCTGTGAATGGCAACGTAATGAAGCTTGCCAGGTGGGTGAATGAAAACTACAGTGTGTATATCCTTATCAATAATGTGGGCATAGGCGGCACCAGTAAAATCACTGAAACAGATGTTGAGTTTTTCAACCAATTACTGCAACTCAATGTGGTGGCCACCTCTGTTCTCACTCATCAACTATTACCCAATCTAAATAAGCAGCGCCAGTCTTATATTTTAAATGTATCAAGCATTGCTGCTTTTTCCCCCATTGGCTACAAAACGGCCTATGCTGCATCCAAGGCTTATATCCATTCTTTTTCACGGGGGTTATACCAGGAGCTGAAAGACAGCAATGTGATGGTGAGTGTGGTTCATCCCGGGCCGATGCCAACCAATGAGGAAGTGATCCTGAGGATTAATAAACAGGGCATATTGGGTAAGTTATTTCTGCAAAACCCTGAAAAAGTTGCCAAAACTTGTGTCAGTCGGCTATTGAGAAAAAAACCGATAATCATGGTTAATCCCTTTAGCTGGTTGCTGCTGAACATTTTACCCATTTGCTTAAAGACACCTCTGCTCACAAAAACAGCCTACCGGGAAGTTATGGTGGGGAAATAACGCTTGTCCGTACAGGCTTGTTGAACAACTCTTTTAGGCAAAAACAATTGTTTCGGGTGAACAATAACTTAATGGTGGTCTTCCTAAAAAATAAAATTCATGCTTTGCTGCTGATTGTGCCATTCAAATGAAACCTTTATGGAAAAAGTTTTTGTTACGGGATCAAATGGCTTGTTAGGAACAAACCTGATTGCTGAATTACTGGGCCGGGGATATGCCGTCAAAGGTCTTGTGCGCAACCCATCCAGCTATAAAGGAGTTCAGCATCCCAAACTTGAACTGGTAAAGGGAGGCATTCTGGACGATTTGTCTGGTTATATGCAAGACTGCCATGCCGTTGTTCACGCAGCAGCACTCACCAGCCAGCATCTGGCTCAATACGCACCTTACCAAAAAGTAAACGTGGAGGGAACCCTGAATGTGTTTCAGTCAGCGGAGTTAAGCAAAGTGGAAAAGTTTGTTTTTGTGAGCACGGCCAATACCATTGGCTATGGCGGTAAAAGTGGAGGGGGGACCGAAGAGGCACCCATCCGGTATCCTTTTAGCAAATCGTTTTATGCTTTGAGCAAGTTAGAGGCTGAAAGCAAGTTGATGGGAAAGAGCCAAAAAATCCCGATTGTGATAGTCAATCCAACTTTCATGATTGGTCCATATGACACCAAACCCTCCTCGGGCAGAATTATTCTGATGGGTCTGAACAGGAAGATCCTGTTTTACCCTCCGGGAGGTAAAAATTTTGTGCATGTAAAAGACGTCGCTACCGGAGTTGTCAATTGCCTGACACAGGGAAAAGCAGGGGAGAAATACTTGTTGGCCGGAGAAAACCTCACATACCGTGATTTTTTCAGAAAACTTTTTCCTTATTCCCCAAACACGCCATTCATGGTTCGAATCCCTCCATATTTATTGCAGCTGATGGGTTCCCTGGGAGATATACTTCGGAAACTGAATATCAACACCAGCATCAGCTCTGTGAACATGAAAGCCTTGTGTGTTAACAACTTTTATTCCCGTCAAAAGTCCGAAAGCCGGCTAACACTTCGATACCAATCCGTTGATAGAGCCATAGCGCAGGCCATTGCCTATTTCAGGGAAAACAGTGCCGGCAAAGTTTGAAAATTACAGCAGGTCATAAGTTAATTGTAATTTTGGATCCGGGTTTCAGGTTTATCTGTTGTTTTGCAATAGCAATACTTGGGTTGTGGGTCATTCAAACCATGTATCCATACCTTTGTTAATGAAATGAACCATTTATCCTTTATCCTTTTATGATCTGGTCCAAAAAACAAGCATCCATCCTGGCTATTGTAGCTGTCACTTCATTCATGGGGACGTTTCTTATTTCGTCGGTCAACATTGCTTTGCCAGCCATAGAAAAAAGTTTCAGTCTTTCTGCTGTTACCCTAAGCTGGGTCATCACTTCCTTCCTGCTGGCCACCGCTATGTTTTTATTGCCGGTAGGGCGCTGGAGCGATATTGCCGGGGTACGGCGTTTGTTTAAATTTGGGCTTATCATTTTCACTTTGGCTTCGTTGCTCAGTAGCCTGGCCACTTCAGGTTACGGGCTGATTATCTTTCGTTATTTGCAGGGGATTGGTGCCGCTTTCACCACCACCACCGGGCCGGCTATTCTTGTTTCAGCTTTTCTCCCCAAATACAGGGGACGGGTTTTGGGGATATCTGTGGCGGCAGTTTATCTGGGTTTGGCATTTGGACCTTTTGCAGGGGGGCTTCTTACGCAATATTTGGGCTGGAGGTCAATTTTTTATCTGGCTACTTTTCTGGGGGTTTTCACATCCGTCATCGCTTTTTTGTTTTTGGGAAAAGATAAAAACCAGGTGCGCAAGAACCAAAAGGCAGACCTGAAAGGAACATCCTTTTACATGGCCGGCCTTGTTGCACTGGTTTATGGGTCGTCGCAAATTCCTTCATTCACAGGTTGGCTGGTGATGGCGGTGGGAGTACTGGCAATACTGATTTTCTGGGTCATTGAAACCCAATCTTCCCGGCCGGCTATCGATACCCGATTATATACCCAAAATCGCTTGTTTGCCTTCTCCAACCTGGCTGCACTCATCAATTACAGCGCCACTTTTGCTATTGTGTTTTTGCTTAGCCTGTATCTGCAAAAAATCCAGGGGCTATCCCCACGCGATGCCGGAATGGTTTTGGTAGCTCAACCTGTGGTAATGGCTTTTTTTTCACCTGTTGCAGGACGCCTTTCCGACCGCATTCAACCCCGGTATCTTACTACCCTGGGGATGCTTATGTGTACAATGGGATTGACTGCTTTTGCCTTTCTTTCGACGGATACATCCATCTGGAGGATAGTAGTTGTTTTGATTTGGGTGGGATTGGGTTTTGCGCTTTTTTCTTCTCCCAACATGAATACCATAATGAGTTCACTGGATAAGAGTCGTTATGGTTTTGCGTCGGGTTCTGCTGCCACCATGCGTGTGCTGGGCCAGATTATCAGCATGACCATTGCCACCATCTTTTTTGCGGCTCTGTTTGGGACCCAAACTGTTGAGGCTGTTTCTGACAGGCTTTTCCTAAAAGCGTTTCAGTGGGGGTTTATTAGTTTTTCTGTTTTAAGTGTAGCTGGTATTTACTTTTCCTACAACCGGGGAAAAATAAACCGGGAAAATTGATGTTTCCCCGGTTTATGATTGTTACCTTGATTTCATACTTGTTTCCCAGCGCAACAAAGGGACCTTAAACCAACTATCTTATTTAAGCATAATTCTGGGTCTAGAGCATTTGTCAGTCAAGGCTGACAGTCATTTTGGATTGCTGACGGATGTTGTGAATAATTTGACGGTTTTCATCAAAGCGTCCATCTTTTTTCAGGAAAAACCCGTCATAGTTGCTACCACCCCATCCCCAGTTCATGTGAATTTTGTAATCGTCTGCATATCCTTCACCACAAACCCAAAGTCGTGAATAGCCATCTGCAACCCAGGCATGTCCGCTATAGGTGGTTTCCATTTCACCTTTCAGGTTCTCCTCTGTGGATGACTCTCTGCCACGCATATAAACGGGCCGGTTGTTTTGTATGTCCGAAAGGGTAATGCTGTAGTTTACATCGATGAGGGTGGCTGTTTCAAAGCCAAAATTGTTCGTAAATGTACTGTGTGCATTGGTAACGCTGGCGCCCGATCCCGTGCATGAATAAGACATGCTGAGCATGGGACCCAAATCGGCCATCAAAACAGGGATATCGCCGTGGTTGTTTTGGTCCACATCTGCAAGGGGCATCCCACTCCAGTCCAGGGGTGGAGCTACATGCCCATTGTCAAGGATATAGTTCCCATGCCAGTCGTTGTCAGCATGATACTTGAGTATTTGGGCCACTGCTGTGGCTACACAACCTACTGGCGGACGGTTACATCTCACCGAGCAGCTGTCTTCCAGCTCGGCATTGAAACCACACCCCTGGCCCCATTCGCTATCCAGAAGAACTTTTTTTGTGATATATTCATCCTCGGTACAAAACAGCATGTTGATCAGGTCTGCATTAATGGTGTTGGATATAAGTTCGCTCCAAACCCTTGACAGATTATCGGAGGGTTCAATTTCCAGTCTGCGTGCCTCAATTATCATGTCGGCATATTCTTCCAGCCAATCAACCAATCCCGGAGGATAGGTGTCTTCGCGAAGTGGAAAATCGTTTTGACTTGAATAAGCCAGGATAGGATTTACCCGCTTTTCAGCTGAGAGAAGTACAAAGCCACCCCCTTGATAATTGACCACATAAAAGAGCGCTTTGTCTGTGCCACCTGTGATGGGATGTATGGTATTGACCTGCTTGCTGACGGTGTAATCTTCCTCAAAGAGTACAACCGTGGATGTATCCATGGGTTCGTGCTCAGGGTAGAGGATGTTTTGAGCAGCCATTATGGCATCTTCCTCGCTGAGGAAGAAATCATCATCGGTGGTTCCGAACAATGCCTCCTCATCACAAGATGTGAAAAAAACAGGTATAAGGAGTAGCAAAGCAAGAAGTTTTAATGCTTTTTTTGCCAGGTTCCAAAAATAAGTAATCATAATAAATGCTATTATTTGAATAAAAAAAAGATTGTTTTATATAAATATAACAATAATTTCATACAGCAAAAAACTTTGCTGTGAATTTAACAAAACAACAAGGGCTACTGATGTTGAAAATGGCCGGACAGGCTCTGGCGCTGGGAAGGGGCTAGGCAGCGTTTAGAATTATCGTGGGATGGAGATGGTTTGTTACCCACAGGGTTGCATTTATTCTCCACACAAATTCTGCAGCTCTTCTCTGATGTTTTTAATCTTTCCTTTAGAAAGACCTAGTTGGTCAAGCATTCCGGGTTTCTGCCGCAGTTGACGACAAAGCACAATTTCTTTGTTCAGTAAGAAGGCTTTCTGTTTTTTGTTGAGGCTGGTCAGAACCGTAATGGGAAACACCCCTGCTTTTTCTACCATGTCTTTGAGTCCTTTGTTTTTGGGTAGACTCCAGCTGAGCATGTGCAGTCCAGCACAACGGCCATAGTTTAAAGCATCTTCTGTGAATCGGGTGTTGGTAACCACCCAGCCATAAAAGCGGGTGTTTTTGTATTCGGGTAGTTTTTCACGGAAAGAAATAATGTCATCTACCCTGGAACGAATATACAACGGAACTCTTACGTTGGCATATTTGCTTTGGCTGTTGTAATATTTGCACTCCACAAGGTATTGGGTATGATTGTGGGTGGCAACCACGTCCACCTCGTGGGTAATACACTTGCCTTGCAATGTTTGTCCTACAACTACCTGGAAGTCGTTGTGGGCAAGCACCTGGGCTACAAAATGTTCGAAGGGATAACCAGTGGGTCCCAGCTCCATGATGGCTTTTTTGAGGCTGTATCTTGCGGCACTGGAATGTTTGCGCCGGCGCAGCATGGCAAAGGCTTTTTTATAGATTTCCCGGGTGGTCATGCCACTTTCAAGTTGTGGCAGTATTTCGGATACGATCTCTTCGGTCAGGTCGGCATCTGTACCGGCTCTTCTTAATGAGTTTTTGAGTTTTCCAGGGTCAAAGGCTTCCTTTTCACCGCTGGCCTTTTCAATAAAGGGTTGCTGGGTCATACAGTCAGGATTTTTGTGCCATAAAAATACACAAAGTTATCGGGATTATTGAAGTATTTTACCCGCCTGGTTTTGTTGACCCCGATGATTTACAACCCTTTCTTCCAGTTACTCAGGGAATAAGCGGGAGGCTTTCCACCTGTTTTACTTCCATTTGGTTGTTCATGACATAAACCACAACGTTGCAGTTTTCAGCATTCCAGTCATCATCCAGGCTAAAACTGTAAGACTTGCTTACCGGATCAGTACCCCATAGGTCTTCATTACCCATTGACTCTCCCCAAACATGCGTAATCCCTTTGCGTAGCACGTGGTTATGTTCATAGTCGGGGATGTACCCGTCGGGATACTCAGGGTCATTGGTTCTTTGTGGGCGGATAATTTGGTCTTCCGTTAACATGGCCACCAGCAAATACTCTCCGTTATCTGCTGGGGTATCCAGCCCCCGGAGATTTACATCAAGGTTGAAGGTGTTGGCTGATTGGGCCTCAAATGTTGAGAGGTTGATGGAAAACCCGGGTTCCATGTCAGCCAGAACATGAAGAGCAGAGCCCCATGAACCCGGGGCAAGAGCTTTTGAACCCTCAAAGTTCTGACGGTTTACCATTCCATTGGGATAAAACTCGATGCCAAAATGTTTGTTGATAGCATCACCTTCGGAGGTTGTGAAATCATAATTGAAAGGTTCTGCCGTTGAATTGGCATACCAGCCGGCATGGATAGTAATTACCACCAGTTGATCCTGGTAAAAATCCTGAAGTATTCGGGCTTGTTTTGAACCTTCAGGGCAATTGGGGCAGCGGTGACCGGTAAACACTTCCAGCAATAGCTTCCGGGCAGTTTCATCATTGTCATTTACCGGCTCCTGATG
>SL_3KL_010_SEDDRAFT_10002421_pt1 | contig 17055 bp, 15 predicted proteins | sample SodLakKL_010_SED_2_FD_10381 | JGI IMG/M metagenome (IMG submission 10381) | reverse complement strand
GCGGCAATTCCCGCCCTTAATGACACAGCAATGCATTGATTCAGAAGGAACTGCAGCGATGGTTTAAGAAAAACCGGTTTCAGCAATACGGAAAACAACAGGTTTTCACCCGGCTTACTTTCCCATGTTGTATTTGCTTGCCCTCTCCCTTCGCTTTGCCAGCCGGCCTGCAAAACAGTGGCTTCTTCAGGGTGAATCTCCTGATCAATCATCCGCCATAGCTCCTTGTTGGTGGAGTCCGTTTTGTGAAGATATATTCGCTTTGGCATAAACCGTGGTTTTATTACAAAATTAGTTAAACACATCGTATTTTGAACCAAAACAACCTCTTTGTTGAACATAATGTGCTTAAAAATCCTTAATTTTGCAGGAAAGTATAACGATTAACGAATGACAGTTAAAAAACCGGAAAAAGACAGTTCGATTGTACTCCTTGAAGCCGTTGTGGAAGGGATACTGGAAAAAAAAGGGGAGGAGATCGTAAGTTTACATTTAGGCGAGATACGCTCCACAGTATGTGATTACTTTGTTATTTGTCATGGAAATTCACGAACCCACACAACCGCTATTGCCGAGTCGGTTGAGGAGGTTGTGCGAAAGCTTTGTGGTGTTAAGCCTGCCAGGCGTGAAGGTTTTGTGAACGGGGAGTGGGTTTTGCTGGACTACCTGGATGTTGTGGTTCATGTTTTTCAACAACCTGTTCGCCGGTACTTTCAGTTGGAAGAGTTGTGGGCTGATGTCCCTTCAGAACGGATCCGTGAATCTCTTCGGGAAACGTTGTAGTTAGTTATCTGAATGTTTTTTTAGTGAAAAAAGGAATGACCAGAAAATATCGATCAATTATGGAGCAGGGCAATCGTCCTGATACACCAAGGGGTGGAGGTCAAAAGCCGGAGGGTAGTCAGCCTGACGGAAAACCCCGTTCCGGTGGCCCGCAGGGTACTCCCGGTGGCAAAAAGCCCCGTTTTAGTTTNTACTGGGTATATGCCATTGCAGCCATCGTGATCATTGCCCTCAATTTTTTCAACTGGGGTGGTGCCGCCGTTGAAATATCCCAGATGCGTTTTGAAAACGAAATGCTTGTTTGGGATGAGACGGAAGGCACCGACATTGAAAAGCTAAAGATCATCAACCAGGAAACCGTTGAGGTTTTCATCAAGGAAGATCGTTTATACAAAGAGAAATATGATGATGTGGACACGGGTCGCGGCGTTGGCGAGACTTCGGGGCCGCATTATACCTTCCGTATTGCTTCTGTTGAAAATTTCGAAAAGCTTGTGCGTGAAACGCAGGCGGAATGGCCGGTTGCCGATCGTTTTCCTGTGTATCCGGAAACGCGAAGGAGCTGGGGCACCGACATGCTGAGCTGGCTCTTGCCCATCGGACTTCTGATCGCTTTCTGGATCTTCATCATGCGCAGGATGGCCTCCGGCGGTGGACCCGGTGGGCAGATGTTTAATATCGGTAAATCGAAGGCAACACTATTTGACAAGGACACCCATGTCTCCATCGATTTTAACCACGTTGCCGGTCTGGAGGAAGCAAAGGTTGAGCTGATGGAGATCGTGGACTTTCTGAAAAATCCTCAAAAATATACAGACCTGGGCGGGAAAATTCCCAAAGGCGCTTTGCTTGTAGGCCCTCCCGGTACCGGAAAAACCCTGCTTGCAAAAGCAGTAGCCGGCCAGGCCCAGGTACCTTTCTTCTCGCTGAGCGGTTCCGACTTTGTGGAGATGTTTGTGGGAGTTGGTGCCTCAAGGGTGCGAGACCTGTTTAAGCAGGCCAAAGAAAAAGCACCGTGTATCATTTTTATTGATGAGATAGATGCCATTGGCCGTGCCCGTGGAAAGAATCCAGTAACCGGAGCCAATGATGAAAGGGAGAATACCCTGAATCAGCTGCTGGCGGAAATGGATGGCTTTGGCAGCAACCTGGGCGTCATTATTCTGGCCGCCACCAACCGGGCCGATATCCTCGACAGGGCGTTGATGCGTGCCGGCCGCTTCGACAGGCAGATCCATGTGGAAATGCCCGACCTCACCGAAAGAGAGGCCATTTTTAAAGTGCACATGAAGCCCATCAAACTGGAGAAGGATGTGAACCCCGAATTCCTTGCAAAACAAACACCGGGTTTCTCCGGTGCCGACATAGCCAACGTTTGCAACGAAGCAGCTCTGATAGCGGCACGCAGGGATAAAAAGGTAGTTGACAGGCAGGATTTCCTCGATGCCATCGACCGCATCATCGGCGGACTGGAAAAAAGAAACAAGATCATTTCACCCTCCGAGAAGAAAGTGATCGCCTACCACGAATCGGGACATGCTGCCGTAAGCTGGTTGCTGGAACATGCCCATCCGCTTGTGAAGGTTACCATCGTACCACGGGGCAAAGCACTGGGTGCTGCATGGTATCTCCCCGAAGAAAGACAGATTACCAACTTAGACCAGATGATGGACGAAATTACCAGCATGCTCGGTGGTCGCGCCGCCGAAGAGATTATCTTCGGAAAAGTATCTACCGGAGCGCTCAATGACCTGGAAAAAGTGACCAAACAGGCATATGCGATGGTTGTTTACTTTGGGCTGAGCAAAAAGATAGGAAATATCAGCTACTACGACTCCAGCGGTCAGAACGAATACACATTTACCAAACCCTATTCTGAAAAAACCGCACAGGTCATTGATGAAGAAGTTAGCGCACTTATTGAAAAAGCATACCACCGGGCTAAAACACTTCTCCTGGAAAACAAAGAAAAACTGATCCAGCTTGGTGATCATCTTCTGGAGAANGAGGTGATTTTCAGAGAAGATCTGGAAAAGGTCTTCGGAGAACGACCATTTCCCGATCCCGAGCGGCCGAAGGAAAAGGAGTTCGCCGTTGGAAATGCAGTTGCATCCAAAGAGGATCCGGCCTCAAAAAGTACATCAAGCTGAAAACTTCATGAAGGAAAGTACGTCCAGGGAAAAAGTGTTGAAAAAGGTCAGGGATGCGCTGGTTAACAATTTGCCTGAGCCTTTCCCGGATACCGATATGGAGGGTTCAGTCTTTCATGTCCCTGAGCATATTTTCAGGGAAGAGATCTTTGCTTCTGCATTTAAATCCAATGGCGGCCACTTTGTATTCTCATCGGATATTCATGAAATGGCTGAGAATATTCGGGCACTTCTCACAGAGAAAAAGATCAACCGGCTATATTGCAGCGAAGGGTTTTTAATGGATTTGCTGGAAGCCATTCAATTCCCCTTCGAACAGGATCCAATGCAGTTGCACTTGTGTGATGCGGCCCTGACCGCTTGTGAAGTCCTGGTTGCCCGTTATGGATGTGTTGTTTTGAGTAGCCGTCAGCAAAGCGGCCGAAGAAGCATACCCGCAGCACCCATTCACATAGTGGTGGCGTCCAGCATGCAAATTGTGGATGACATTGACGATGCCATGCGGTCGCTGGAAACAAAATACGGCGAAAAATCTCCTTCTTTCATTACCTTTGTAAGCGGCCCAAGCCGAACCGCTGATATTGAGAAGACCCTGGTGTTTGGAGCCCATGGGCCAGCAGAAATGTATCTGTTCCTTTATGATCCTGTGAAAGCAAACGATTGAAGCAAAATGGAAGAAAATTGGAGAAAAATTTACAGCAACACATACGAATATAAGGTAAAAATTGTACAAGCTGTTCTGAAGGATAATGAGATAACCAGTGTTGTTATGAACAAGAAGGACTCAGCCTATTTGCATGGTGAAATTGAACTGTATGTGCATGCCGATGATGTATTGAAAGCCAAACAAATCATCAAAAAAGAATCGTTGTGAGCAACCTGGTCACAAGAACCGTAACAGGCGTTGTGCTTGTGGTTTTGGTGATCGCGGCCACCATAACCGACCAGCACCTCTTTGTCTTGTTGTTTATGGTATTTACCATCGTAGGGCTATGGGAATTTTACACGCTGGTTGAGAAAGCGGGCGTTTGTCCTAATAAGTCAGCAGGTTTGCTGGCCGGCATGGTACTGTTTATTACCAATGCAATGGTTGCCATGAACATGATGGACATAGAATGGCTTTTGATCAACTTTGTTTCTATCTTTCTGATCTTCCTGTTCGAATTGTACCGCAATGATCCAAACCCGTTCACAAATATCGCTTTCACTTTCTTTGGTTTGCTATATGTGGCCGTTCCGTTTTCGATTCTGAATTATTTTCCAAACCCGGGCTTTATACCCGGAGTTTATCATTCGAGTCTTTTGTTGGGTTTTTTCTTTTTGGTGTGGATAAACGATACGGGTGCTTTTTTGATAGGTTCTGCCATCGGCAGACGCAGTCTTTTTGAACGTGTTTCACCGAAAAAAACCTGGGAAGGAGCCATTGGAGGTGCAATATTTTCTTTGATAGCTGCATTCATCATTTCTCATTATTATGTGCACCTCTCCACACAAGATTGGTTCATTATCGCACTGATCGTGATCATTTTCGGGTCTTACGGCGACTTGTTCGAGTCAATGTTCAAAAGAAGCATTGATGCAAAAGACAGTGGTACGATCTTGCCTGGTCATGGCGGCGTGCTGGATCGTTTTGACAGTGTTTTGATGGCAGCACCCTTTGTGTTTGTCTATCTTTTGATGAGTTACTGATACGTTTAAGTCGGGTTTCCACCCCCTGCCAAGGTATCAGATGTTTTGGTTCGGGCTGCACAAAAACGGCCGGAAGCTTTTTATTGGTTAACTTTGCATATATGATCATACATAGGGAAGGAAAAAGGATTATTTACGTAGCGGCCATACTGGTGCTGTTACTGGCCACAATTTCTTACAGGCTTTTCCCGCCTGCACATTGGGGATTGTATGTCATTTATGGTAGTCTGGTGCTGTTGATGCTGTGGGTCGTCTGGTTTTTTCGTTCACCTGACAGGGACCTGACAAAAAAACCTGATGCTTTCATAAGTCCTGCCGACGGGAAGGTGGTGATTGCACATGAGGTGGAAGAAAAAGAGGTGTTCGGATGCAGGATGCGGCAGATATCCATTTTTATGTCGCCCTTCAATGTGCACCTTAACCGCATACCAACCGACGGAAGGATATCTCAATACCGCTACCATCCCGGGAAATACCTGGTGGCATGGCATCCAAAATCAAGCCGCCTGAACGAAAGGAATACCATCGTGGTTGAAACAGACGGTGGAACACGTTACATGGTCAGACAAATTGCAGGTGTTGTGGCAAGGCGTATTGTATGCTATTGTCATGAAGGGAAAGAGGTCAAACAGGGTGATGAGTTGGGTTTCATTAAATTCGGATCGCGGGTCGATCTTTTCCTTCCCCTGGATGCAAGGGTGCACGTGAAAGCCGGCGACAAGGTCAAAGGAGGAGTATCCACCCTGGCGAGCTTTTCAGAAGACACTCCCCAATCATAGTTTGCAGCTGTTCTGCCTCACTTTTTCTGTTCGGGTTGTTTCCAGTACAATACCTGGTTTTCATCCTGCCCGATGATCTCATTGTCAATCAAATACCGGACAACATGCAATATTTTTTCATTATCCATGGTTATGTCCAGTTTTTCCAGCAGGTCAGGCAATCTCAGCTTTTCCTGCTGAACCAGTGGCCGGATTGCTTCCGTTAGCTGCCTGTATTCGTAAGATGACACCCCCGCTTTATTCATTTCCAGGCACACATCACACTGGCCGCATCTTTGTGCACCTGTTTCTCCAAAATATGCCAGCAGAAACAGGCTTCTGCATTTTGTTGTTGACTCCACATAATTCACCATGGCATCCAAGCGCCGCCGGGCAAAGTTTTTTCTTTCTTTATATGTCTCTTTTGAGATGATGATATCTGAGGCCGACAACCTTTCTTCCAGGAAGGTGACCATGGGGGTTTCATTTTGTGCTTTGTAATGCAGAATGTTCATTTGGTGCAGGTCCTGCAACAGCTTTTTCACCTTATCAACAGGTATGCCTGCTCTTTTGGCAATGTCATCTTCTTTTATTTTGGTGTACTCACTGAATAATCCGCTGTATGATCGAAGCAGCAGTTTGATGAAGGGATCGAAGACTGGATTTGCTACCTGGAAGCGGTAAAGTTCTTCATTATCCACCAGGAACATCATCCGGGAAGGGTTGGCCAGTGCTTCGGAAACAGCCAGATAACCTTCTTTCTCAAGGAATCCAAGGGCATTAAACACAAGGAAAGGGTCAATGTTGTATTGTTTTGAAAAACTGACCAGGTCGAAGGGCATACTCTGGTCTTTGCCGCTGCCGATGGCCAGCTGAAAATAGTTTCCCAGGGTATTGTAGACCTTTTTTATTTCCTTAAGTGGCGGGAACGAACGTTCGTGGAAAGTTTTGAGGTCAATAATGTCGGACTGATTGAATAGCATGATGGCATAGGCTTTGTTGCCATCGCGTCCACCCCTGCCGGCTTCCTGGAAATAGGCTTCGGGGCTGTCGGGAAGGTCCATGTGCACCACAAACCGGACATTGGGTTTGTCGATACCCATGCCAAATGCGTTGGTGGAGACGATCACCCTGGTCCTTTCTTTCATCCATGCTTCCTGGCGGTTGTCTCTCTCCTTGCTGTCCAGCCCGGCGTGATAATAATCGGCACTGATTCCCCGTTGGCTCAGCCACTCTGCAATCTCTCTGGTCCTTTTACGGTTTCTCACATAAACCACACCGGTACCTTTCACATTATTGCACACCCGTAAGAGTCTCTGTAATTTGTCTTCTTCCCTGAAAACCACGTAGGCAAGGTTTTTTCGTTCAAAGCTTTTCTGAAAAACCTTTGCATCGCTAAATCCGAGTTTGTCCTGGATATCCTGTACCACCTGCCGGGTGGCTGTAGCAGTGAGCGCCAATACGGGGGTGTTTGGGATCAATTCCCGTGCTTCCGCAATACGCAGGTATGGAGGACGAAAGTCGTAACCCCATTGGGAGATGCAATGGGCTTCATCCACAGCCAGCAAGTTCACCTTCATTTTAACAAGGCGGCTTCTGATCATATCTGTGGATAGCCGTTCTGGACTCATATACAGAAACTTTACATCTCCATATACGCAATTGTCAACGGCTTTGTCGATCTCGGCTTTGCTCAAGCCATGGTAGATGCCCACTGCTTTGATGCCTTTGTTTTTCAGCGCTTCTACCTGGTCTTTCATGAGTGCGATCAGCGGGCTGATCACAATGCATAATCCGTCCATTGCCATGCCGGGCACCTGGTAGCACAGCGACTTACCTCCACCGGTGGGTAAGAGGGCCAGTGTGTCATTCCCTTCGACTGCCGACCGGATAATGTCTTCCTGTAGCGGACGAAAAGAAGAAAATCCCCAATATTTTAGCAATACAGCGTGGAGATCCAAGGTTCAGTCGTTTTTAATTTGTTATCTTATCAAAAATACAAATAAAAAAACGAAATACCATGACCTTTCACAATTTTCTACTGAGTGGCGGATTTATTTGGTTAAAATACTGTTAGGTCCTTCCTGGACGGGTGCGCAATTCTCCTTAACCTGACTGGACTGTTTCAGGCACTCGGCGCAATCGCCGTGAAAACTGTCGCAGGGAGATGTTTTTTTACGACCGGAGGGTTTGAGAAAAGCAACAATCTTCAGGATTGCATACATTAAGGTTGCCACAAGTATGGCTATGGTGATGATCCATTGAATTGTCATGATGCTGTGCGATTATTCATTTTAAACATATTTTTCCTTTGTTGCATACTTTGAAGTACTTTCCCGAAAGCTTACCAGAACAGGCTTCCCACCTGGTAAACGAGGAAAGCTACCACCCATGCGGTTATTGTTGTATATACCACAGTAAAGAGACCCCATTTCCAGTGGCCGGCTTCGCGTGATATGGTGGCTATCACCCCGATGCATGGGAAGTACAATAGTGTAAACAGCATAAACGCCAAAGCAACGAGGGGAGTAAACACCGGTTCCCCTTCCAGTGGTCCGGATGTATGTGTCTGACTTTGTATTTTTTCAACCAGCGACTGGCTGTGTGCCTGCACCGATTCATCTACCTGGTATAATACGGCCAGTGTGCTTACCACGATTTCTTTGGCAGCAACTCCCGACAGGATGCTGATGGTCATCTTCCAGTCAAATCCCAGTGGCGACATCAGGGGCTGTAAGGTTTTGCCAATGCGACCAATATAGCTGTTTTCCTGTCTTTCAAGATATAGTTGGGCTTCCAGGTTCCGGATCGCCAACTCCTTTTCTTTTTCAAGGCTTTCGCGGGAAACTGTTTCCGCGGACGAATCGCTGTCAACTATTTCCATTTGCCTTTCGAATGACTCTTCAATGGCTGCTGTTTTTTCAGCCAGTTTGTCGGTGTAGTTCGATCCATTGGGGAAGTAGCCCAAAGCCCAAATGATGATAGAAGCAATGAGGATGATACCGCTGATCTTTTTCAGGTAGTGTACGGCCCTGCCCCACATGTGCAGGGTGCTGGCTTTTATGGTTGGAATGCGGTATGGGGGGAGTTCCATCACAAAGGGGGCTTCCTGAGTGCGGAACATGAATCGCTTTAAAAGCAGGGCCATACCAATGGCCACCAGTATTCCTGTTGTGTAGATCAGAAAGAGCATTGTGCCGCGATATTCCACAAAAAAGGCGGAGATAAACAGCACATAAATGGGTAATCGGGCACTACAGGAGATGAAAGGGTTGATCAGCATGGTGATCATCCGGTCGTTGCGGTTTTCCAGTGTGCGAGTGGCCATTATCGCAGGTACATTGCATCCGAAGCCCATCAGCAAGGGGATAAATGATTTGCCGTGCAGCCCGATCTTGTGCATCAGTTTGTCCATGATAAACACGGCTCGCGACATATAGCCCGTGTCTTCCATCAGGCTGATAAAGAAGAAGAGGATCATGATGTTGGGCAGAAATACGATCACACCGCCCACACCGCTTACAACGCCGTTTATAAGCATATCCTTTAACGGGCCGGCAGCCATACGGTCATCCAGAAACCCTCCCAGATGCTCAACCCCCGCCTCTATCCAATCCATGGGGTAGCTTCCCAGGATAAAGGTAACGGAAAACATCACCCACATCAAAAAGAGAAAGATCGGGAATCCAAAAAGTTTATGGGTAAGAAAGGTGTCGATGATCTCACTGGCCTTTCTTTTCTCTGATTTACCGGGTGTGAGGGTTTCTTTAAGGGCACCGGCTATAAAACCGTATTTCAGGTCGGTAATGGCCGATTCCGTTGGTTCTCCAAACTCCCGTTCCAGCTTTTCCGCTTCATGAGTACCAACTTCCAGGATGTCTTTATGGTTGTGGCAGTGCTCCCTGATCTTCCGGATGGCATGCTTGTCGTTTTCCAGCAGTTTGATAGCCAGGAATCGTGAGGAGACCAGGTCGGTAAGGTTTTCATTGCCCGGCACTTTGATTTTTTCCTGAATCTTTTTGACCGAATCCTCCACCAGGAGCCCGTGATTGATGTGGATGTGCCTCGTGGTTTCGTCACTGTCTTCATATACCTCTATTACCTTGCTGAACACATCACGGATACCTTTCCCCTTATGGCTCACGGCGGGGATGATGGGCACACCGATCATTTTTCCCAGGTTCTCATAATCAAGCTGGTCACCTTTCTCCTGCATTTCGTCAAACATGTTCAATACCATCACCACGCGGACGTCCATATCGATGAGCTGGGTAGTAAGGTAAAGGTTGCGTTCCAGGTTGGATGCATCCACAATGTTGATCACCACATCGGGAAGCTTTTCTGTAATAAAGTCCCTGACAAAAATCTCCTCAGGTGAATATGCTGATATTGAATAAGTTCCCGGAAGGTCTGTGATATTAAAACGGTAACCTTGCAGGTCATAATATGCTTCCTTTGCTTCTACGGTTACCCCACTGTAATTTCCAACCCTTTCTCTTGATCCGGAGGCATGGTTGAAGAATGTTGTTTTGCCGCTGTTGGGGTTTCCCACCAGTGCCACATTGATGGTGCTGCCGGGTTTTCTGAATGTAATGGCTTTATCTGCGAGCAATACACCATCGAACGACTTTTCTTTTACAGGCCGGAACTCCTTCTCGGGAATCACCTCGATCAACCGGGCTTCACTACGGCGGAGGGATACATTGTATCCCATGATGCTGTATTCAACCGGATCGCGTAAAGGGGCCTTTTTGATTACCTGAACTGTTTTGCCCACCAGGAAACCCATTTCTATGATTCTGCGGCGGAACGCACCGCGTCCTTTAACTTTGGTAATGATACCTTTCTCGCCATTTTGAAGATCAAATAAGGTCAGCGACATCTCCAAATATTACTTTTATTAAGATTGAATTAAGACATGGCAAAGGTAGTCATTTTTGGTGATCTGCCAATAAGAAAGACCCGGAGAGCAGCGGTTGCTATCCGGGTCTTACCAAAAGCAGTTCAGATGATTGTGATCTGTTAATCGTCTTCCAGTAATTCATTGATTTTTTTAGTGACTTCATTGGTGTTTGAACGGACATCCCGATAGGTTTGCTGGGCAGCATTTCTTACCGACTCCCATGTTTCAAGGGTTGCCTTACGCACATGCTCGCACTCTTTGTCTATTTTTTCCATTTGTTTTTTTAACTCGGCACGCGCTTCTACGAGCTCTTCTTTTACTTCTCCGGTAGCTTCTTCAATCTGTTCATCCACAAAGTTGATTCTTTTCTCCACGTCATTTCTCAGCTGACGGAACTGAAGTTCGGTATCTTCTTTAACTTCTTCCAGTTTCCTTTTTTGGGCCTGATCATAGCCACCGCCGCAAGACCAAAGGAAAAGAGAAAAAATGAACAAACCGGTGAGGGTTAACAGTCTGTAATGGAATTTTCGTTCAGTTTTCATAGTCTCGTTATTTTAGGTTAAGCTTAGAATGATTTCTCCAGGATGCGCGATCCATTTTGTAATTATTCAGATTTTTCGAAATTTAATAAAAAAAACTGATTTAATGGGCATCATGCAAAAAATTTCTGCTTTTAAAACAAATAACTTTGTTTTTATGAAGCAGTTGATGCTGTTTGGCATCAAAAGGCTAAGATATTTTTGCACAGATCTTTGTCATTTTTTGACCGTTTTCTTCCTGGTGAGTCATTTTTACTCTCATCTGCAATCAACCGGAGGTTAAGGAATACAGCTTATAACTCCTGTCTGTATTTTTCCATGTATCTTTCGAATAGCCTCAGATGCTTGTCCATCATTTCAATTTTTCGTCCTTTGATGAACACCTGTTCTTTTCTTGTCCATAACTCCAGCGGGTTTCCGTCGGTGATCATAAGGGTGGCATGTTTGCCCGGTTCCAGGCTACCTGTCAGGTCATCGATGCCCAAAATTTTTGCTGCATTGATGGTGATGGCCTTCAGGGCATATTCTTCCGGCAGGCCAAAAGTAACCGCAGAGGCTGCATGGTGGTGTATCCGGTAAGCAGATGCCGGTCCAACGTCGCCCGTAATACAGAAAGTTACACCCTCCGAGTGTAATCTTTTGGCCGTTCTGTATCCTTCACCGTATTTCTGCCACTGCCTCGCCGGCCCCTGTATGACGCCGGTAAGCATAACAGGTATGTTTTTGTTTGCCAGTTGGTCAGCCACAAGGTCGAGGTCCCTGTTTCCTACAAGCACCGGTTTCAGGTTTTCACGTTCGGCCCAGGAGATGGCTGCCTGTATCTGTCTGATTTCGCCAACGGAGATAAATACCGGCATTTCTCCAGACAAAACAGGAATCATCGCTTCCCACCGTATGTCGGCGGGGTGCCACTCGCTGTTTCCCTCTTCCATGGCGCGTCTGGCGGTTTTATACCGCCGGGCATTGTCAAAGGCCTCCTGCAACATGCCCATGCTTTCACCGTAGGCCTCCATGTCATTCATGGAAGGCCATTCAACCGCCATTCCTATCCCTTCGCGCAATATCATACCCTCCCATGTCCAGCCGTCGGTCATCATGGCCGACAATTGTCCGGATATCAGGCTACCGCCGGGTGTGGGCACAACTGTTGTAACACCATGTACCGCAGCAACCGGAAGGTGTTCGCTGGCCGGATGAAAGGCAACATGCGCACGTATGTTCGGGTTGATTTGACCGGTTTCACGGAGGTCTGTACTCTCCCTGATCCTGGAAATTTCCATCAGTCCCATACCGGTGCGCCCGTGAATAAAACCGGGGTACACGTGCTTACCGGTGGCATCAATCAGCTCAGCCCCTTCAGGGATGTCTGCTCCTTGACCAACCGACACAATAATGCCATCTTCAAAAACAAGGGTCCCATTCTCAATAACCCCATCCGTGATGGTGTGGATAGTCCCCCCGGTTATGGCAACCGGATGTGTTTGCGGTGGTGCAGGTATTTGTGCCTGTAAACCAAGGCCGCATCCCATCAAAATACTAAAAGATAATATCCTGATCACAAACATATTCTGCAAAATTCTTTTCATCATCATAATAATATTGATTGATATAGATTTTCTTTGTGAAATAGCAATTGTCGAAACCGATCCGGTCATCTGCTTTCCATGTCTTTAATTTGCATCTTCAAGGATTCTGCTGATGATCAACGCCCTCTCCCTTTTTACCTCTTCGTAGAGTTGTTCATCCTCTTCCACATCAAAGTATTTGATGCCGTCCACCCATGTTTGTTGTGGTATGGCAAAAGAAGACAAAGGGTGGGCATTCCAGATTACAAAATCTGCATCTTTCCCGGCCTCTAATGAGCCCACCCGGTGATCGATACCCATTATTTTGGCCGGGTGCAACGTGATAAAATTCATGGCATCTGTTTCAGATACGCCTGTCATCATGGTTTTTGCTGCTTCCCAGTTCATCCGGGTGGCCAGCTGGGTGTTGTCTGAATGCAGGGACGTGAGCACACCCACGTGGTTAAGCAGCCGGGCATTATACAAAATACCATCGTAGGCTTCCACCTTGAATGATGACCAGTCGGTCCAGACAACGGCAGCAGCACCATGGGTTTTCAATTCCTTGGCAATCTTGTATCCTTCCAGTGTATGTTCAAAAGATCTGACGGTAAAACCGAAGTCTTCGGCCACCCGCATCATCATGAGCATTTCATCCTGTCTGTAGGCGTGCACATGTGCTTTTCGCCGTCCGTTGATGACTTCCAGGATGGCTTCCAGCTGAAGATCACGGCGGGGAGGGATGCCTTCCTGTTTTTTCTGCCAGCCTTCCTGTTTTTCACCATATTCAACGGCAGCCTGTAAGGCATCACGAATGATCTGTTCAGTTCCCTGCCGGCTGTTGGGATAGCGATCCTGCATTTGTTTCACATTTTCACCGAGGGCAAACTTCAGTCCCGCTGCGGCATCTTCTATAAGCATTTCTCCGGGGAGCTGTCCCCAACGCATTTTAATTACGGCGTTTTGCCCACCAATGGGATTGGCGGAGCCATGAAACAAGGTTGCCGATGTGATGCCACCGGCAAGCAATCTGTAAATCCATACATTATCCCCATGCATCACATCAGTGATCCGTGTTTCGGATGTGATCGCATCTCCAACCTCGTTTACACCGCCTGCAATACTGGTGTGGATATGGGGGTCTATCAGCCCGGGGGTAACATGCATGCCACTGCCGTCAATTTCCAGCGTCCGGCGTGGCGCATCCAGACCAAATCCCACTTCTGCGATAAGACCATTGGATACCAGCATGTCTGCATTTTCCAGGATCCCCTGCGGACCCTGCGTCCATATCGTGGCATTGCGGATCATCACATGCCGGTGCTGCGGAGGAATATCCGGAAGTCCATATTCCATGGATGGAAAACGTTCAGGCAGTTCCAGCGGCTCAAACGGCTTCCGGGAATCAGTATTCTTTTCATCTTCGTTGGTGGTTTCTGATCGCCTGGCTGACCAGGTAAAAAATGTTCCGGCAGCATTTTCTCCGATACCCAGCATCTCATCTCCGCCAAGGTGGGCCGACAACCTGTAGGTACCTTCCATCCCAACCGAATCGCCGACAAATTGAGCGGTTAGCCTGTGGCCGTCAAATGCTGTTTTTCCCAGGCGGGTGCTCTGGTCGCCAATGGTAATGGTTCCACGCAGACGTTGATTTTGCTCGCTGATCTCTAAGGTAGCTTCTTCCGGAAATGTTGCAGAGGTTAGTTTCCATTCCCCCGCGGGCTTTTCTCTCGGCGGCTTTACAACGTAGGATTTCCCGTCAACCCAAACTTCGAGGATGTCGCTGTTAGGTTCGAAAAGATCTCCTTCCGAAACAAAAAAATTCGCAGCTTTCCCTTTTTCGATGGTTCCATAACGATGCTGGATATTCAGCATGCCCGCAGGAATGGTGGTAAGGGCGGCAAGGGCATCATCCTTGTGAAGGCCTCGTTTTACCGCTTCACGCAGGTTTTTGAGAAATTTATTATCGCTGCCATATGCTGTAAGGGCAAAAGGAATACCTGCTTCCATAAGCCTTGCCGGGTTTTCCGGGGCAAAGTACCAATGCCTTAAAACTTCCAGCGAAACCTGAAACGACTGCTCGGGTTTTTCCACAGCGGGTGGCTCCGGGAAGTTGATGGGAAGAATCACCGGCAACCCTGTGTTTTTTATGGCATTTATGCGCCGGTATTCATGTCCGCTGCCCCTGATCCACATATTGATACCGAATTCCCCGGCGATGTCGGCGGCCCTTAAAAACCAATTTTCATCGTTAACGGCAGCGATCAATGGTGTACCGTTTTGCAAGGCATCAGCCAGTTTTTGCAGTGCCAGATTGGTTTCGGGACGTTCCAGCGAGGGGTTGGCACGAAATGCCCTGTGCGCATCTGTATACCAGCCCGCATCCAGAAAAACCTGCCTGATCAATGCAACGGCTCCCATGGAAGATGTCGGGTACCCCCTGCCCAGTGCCCGGGAGGTGTCGAATGACATCATATGGGAAACGTCATTCCTGATAAGAACCCCGGCCGGTATATCGTCGCTCAGACTTGCTATGCTGCCCGATCCTCTGAGTAAACCGTGAGCAGAATGGGCTTTCACGGTGGTGAAACCCATTGCCCGCATGGCTTCTGCGCGGGAAGGATCAGGACGAAAGTGATCGGCAGCACGGAAATGGCTTCTTACCTGTGGATTCCAGTAAATACTGTTTTCTTCCTCCTTCGGATCGGCCACACCATAGGTGGTAAACAGGTCAATGAAGCCCGGATAGATCATTTTTCCATCCAGGTCAATGATGGTGGCATCGGCGGGTATCACCGCGCGTCGTCCAACGTCCTCAATGATCCCGTTACGGATCACCAAAACCGATTGCCGCGATATTTCTCCGGGTGCTGTCACAATATCTGCATTGATGAAGGCGAAAACAGCGGGTGTATTATCCCGCAATCCTGTTTGCCTGTGTGTCTGTAAAAAGGCAGTTTTCGGACTTAAAAGAAAAAAAGCCAGTAAAAAAATAAGGATTGAACGCATTGAACAATTTTTACGGTTAAAAACGTGTGGAATAGTTGATAATGAACCGCCATAAAAATAACCAATATTTGTCACAGGCAAAATAAAACTTGTATTTTTGACCTGTCGAAACCAGTCTATTTAATACAATTTTTATTTCTTATGGAAATCAGCGGCACGATCATTTCTATACTTCCCGAGCAGAGCGGAGAAGGACGTAACGGACCCTGGCGAAAGCAGGACTTTATCATTGAAACGGAAGGTCAGTATCCCAGGAAGGTATGTATAAGTGTTTGGGGTGAGAAAATTGACCAGTTTGCCCTTCAAGACGGAGAAAAGATCACGGCATCCGTCAATATCGAAAGCCGCGAATATAATGAACGCTGGTACACGGATGTCAGAGCCTGGAAAGTTGCAAAGGAGAGTGATTCTCCTGGGCCGGGTCAACAGACTTCATCCATTGGACAACCTCCCCCTTTTGATGCGCCACCGCCTGAAGATGAATCCTATCCCGCCGGCAGCGATCAGGACGACCTGCCATTCTAAGCCTTTTTTGCCTAATTTCCCGGGCGCTTTAGCCAAATTCTGATCCATCAGTGATATTGATTGGGAGCTGCCTCTATTTATAAATATATTGATATATAAAACTTTCTGCATCTTTTTGTTGTTTGTTTTGTGATGAGGACACCATCTTTGCCACAAGAGGGTGTTATTTGCCAGTAAGACCTTAACAAACATAGCATGTTCAAATCCATATTCTTCATAATTCTTTTTTTAGCAGCTTTTATCCGTGTTTATGCGGTTGAAGACCGGTTTTTGCTGCAGGGACGGGTTACAGACGCTCTGAGCGGTCAAACTTTGCCGGGTGCTACGGTTTTTAATCCGGAGAGCGGTCGTGGCGTTACCACCGATATGGAAGGTGGTTTTGAGATCCTGGTTGCCGGTGGTGAGCAGGAGATCAGGGTTACATATGTTGGGTTTGAGGATTGGAAAGAGACGGTTTCTGTTCCTTATTCAGGAGTTTTGGCCATTTCTCTTAATCCCGTTGAGCGTTTGCTGGATGAGGTGGTCGTTACCGGCCGCCGTCCGGGTGATCATGTGGAGCGTACGGAGATGGGTGTATTCAGGATGGAGGCGCAAACAATTCAGCAAATTCCGGCCATGATGGGAGAGGTAGATTTGATCAGTGCCATCCAGATGCTTCCGGGAGTGCAATCGGTGGGAGAGGGTTCCGGCGGGTTTAACGTGCGTGGCGGTGGTATTGACCAAAACCTTATCCTCATGGACCAGGCAACGGTTTATAATGCTTCCCACCTTATGGGTTTCTTTTCTGTTTTCAATAATGATGTTGTTGAAGATATCCATCTCTACAAGGGAAATATCCCTGCCCGTCACGGTGGCAGGCTGGCATCGCTTCTGGATGTCCGCATGAAGGAAGGCAGCATGGAATCCTTTGGCGGCACCGGCGGCATAGGCACCATTTCCAGCAGATTAATGCTCGAAGGTCCGGTTATACGCGACAGGGTTTCATTCATAGCTGCCGGCAGACGTTCTTATGCTGACCTTTTCATCCCGCTTTCCGACAATCCTGAATTGCGTGGCAACAAATTGTATTTCTATGATCTGAATATTAAACTGAATGCTGTATTGAATGAAAGGAACAGGTTACAGTACAGCAGT
>SL_3KL_010_SEDDRAFT_10002420_pt1 | contig 17056 bp, 15 predicted proteins | sample SodLakKL_010_SED_2_FD_10381 | JGI IMG/M metagenome (IMG submission 10381) | reverse complement strand
GCCGGTCACGGTGACACCGGATCCGGCCGGGGTGAGCTACAGCGTGACCTATGACGGCTCGCCGGACGCACCGAGTGATGTTGGCGAGTACGCCGTGGTCGCGACCATCACCGATGACAACTACACCGGCGACGATGCGACCGGCACGCTGATCATCAGCGAGGCTGACTCGGAGACCAGCATTGACAGTATCAGCCCGGCAGGTAGTCAGACAGTGGGCGAGTCCTACACGGTCACGGTGAGCGTGGACGGCTCTGATCCGACCGGCACGGTTGATGTTGACGACGGCGAAGGCAACGAGTGCGAGATCATCCTGAGCGGTGGTTCGGAAAGCTGCTCACTGACTTCGACCAGCGTTGGCACCAAGACCATTACCGCCAGCTACGGCGGCGATGACGACAACGCCCCGAGTCAGGACACGACCAGCTACGAAATCACGGCGGCCGAGCCCGGCCTGGTGATCGAGTCGGTCGATCCCGTCGACTGGCAGGTGGCCGGATTGCCCTACACGGTCGAAATTGCCATCGAAGGCTTCGAGCCCACTGGCACGGTCACGTTGGACGACGGTCATGGTGAAAGCTGCGAGATTGAACTGCCGGCAACGTCGTGCGAACTGACTTCCACCGAGGTCGGCGAGACAACGCTCACGGCCAGCTACCCGGGTGACGACAACAACGAACCGGACCAGGCACAGATCCCCTACGAGATCGAACCCTCGGGTCCGGTGGAGCTGTTGTTCAACACCGAGCCGGTGGGCGCAGTGGTCGATGAGCCGATCAGCCCGGCCGTGGTCGTGCATGTGCTCGACAGCACCGGCGAGCTGGTCGAGGATGACGATGATACGGTCGTCATCATCGAACTGGAGTCCAATCCGCATGGCGCCACGCTCTCGGGAACGCTGTCGGTTCAGGTCAGCGGGGGAATCGCGGTATTCGATGATCTGGTGATCGACACCATCGGCGCCGGCTACCGCCTCCAGGCTGCGGACGACCAGGGTGAGCTCGATGCGATCGTCACCTCGGAGTTCGAGGTCGTGGAAGGCGATATCTTCCAGGATCGCTTCGAGGAAGACGAGTAATTGACCTGGCCGGCCCGGCTGCAGCGGTAGCCGGGCCGGAATCGACTGCTTTGCGGCTGCGACTGCCGGGCACTCTGCCGTGGAAGCGTGATCAACCCAGCCGCCTGCGCAAGGCGGCCAGGGACAGGGGCAAGAACACCGCAACAAAGGCCAGTGACCAGGCCAGTGAGACCAGTACCGGGCTCAACACCGGACCGCCCAGCAGTAACCCGCGGCAGGCGTCGGTCAGTACAGAGACCGGGTTGGCGCTGACAACCCCTTGCAGCCAGTGCGGCAGGGTATCGACCGGCACGAACACATTGCTTACAAAGGTCACCGGGAACAGTGCGGTAAACCCGAAGATCTGCACATGTTCAGGGTCGCGTGCCAGGATGCCGACCAGGATCATCAGCCAGGAAAAGGCCAGCGCGAAGACCAGCACCAGGGCACTCATGGCGAACAGGCCGGCAATCGAGGTTTCCAGCCTGAAGCCGAGCAGAAATCCCAGCCCCAGCAGCAGCACGATGGACCAGCCCTGTTTGACCAGGTCGGCCAGGATGCGTCCGGCCAGCGGCGCCCAGCGGGCCACCGGCATGGCGCGCAAGCGATCAAAATAGCCGCGGGTCAGGTCGGTATTGAGACCATGGCCGATGTACACGGTCACGAACATCATGTTCATGACCACAATGCCGGGCAGCATGAAGGTCAAATACTCGTCGGTGGACCCGGCGATGGCGCCGCCGAAGATGTAGACAAACAGTAGCAGAAACAGCACCGGCTGGAAGCTGTAGTCGCCCAGCTCCCAGGGGTTGCGACGCAACTGCACAAGTGAACGCCAGGCAAGGCTGAAGGTCTGGTCCAAGGCTTGGCTCAGTGCGGGTGATGGTCTCATCTTGAAGTCCCTTCGTGTTCGGCCTCGGTCACGACCGGCTGTCCGGTCAGGGCCAGAAATACTTCGTCCAGGCTCGGGTCCTTGAGCACCAATTCATCAACCTCGATACCAGCCTCGTCCAGCGCGCGTACCAGGGCCGGCAGCATGGCGTGCTCGGACAAGTTGACACCCAGTCGCTCGCCCTGGCGCGTAGGCGCATGCCCGGCAATATGCGACAGGATGGATTCGGCTTGATCCATTCGGGCGGCATCCACCAGTCCCAGCAAAAGGGTACGGGCGCCGATCCTGCGCTTGAGTGCTTCCGGGGTGCCCGCGGCGATGACCTTGCCGTGGTCGATGACCACGATTTCGTCGGCCAGCGTATCGGCCTCGTCCAGGTACTGGGTGGTCAGCAGCACGGTCACCCCATCTGCGACCAGTTCGCGCACCAACGACCAGAGCAGACGACGTGCGCGCGGGTCCAGACCCGTCGAGGGTTCGTCGAGAAAAAGGATTTCAGGCTCACCGACCAGGCAGGCAGCCAGGTCAAGTCTGCGGCGCATGCCGCCCGAATATCCCTGGGTCGGGCGGTCCGCGGCATTCTCGAGCTGGAAGCGTCGCAACAGCTCACCTGCACGTGTCCGCGCATCGGATCGCGAAAAGCCCAGCAATCGCCCGATCAGAAACAGATTCTCACTGCCGGTCAGGCGCTCGTCGACCGAGGCGAACTGGCCGGTCAGTCCGATCCTTCTTCGTACTTCATGGGCCTGGTCGACAATATCGTAACCACTGACTTGGGCGGTGCCGGCGTCAGGCCGGGTCAGGGTCGCGAGCATGCGTACCGTGGTGGTCTTGCCGGCGCCGTTCGGCCCAAGCAAACCCAGTACCCGGCCGCGCGGGATGAGCAGGTCCACGCCGTCGACGGCCACGGTCTTGCCGAAATGCTTGACCAGGCCGCTGGCCTGGATTGCTGGTTCTTCCATAGTATGCCTGCTGCAACAGAATCGGCTGACATGATGGCAGAATGACGGCATGAGCGCATGCGACAAAAGTCACCATGAAATGATGTTCCGTGCCCAGAGTGTGTTCATGTATCGCGGTCCCAATCGTCGCAGTGATTGGCCGGTCGTTGATTTTCGGGTGGAGCTGGCCGAGCCTGCATTGCGACGCCTGGCCGCAACCCATCCTGATGAATGGGTTCGGCGCATTGATGGACTCCTGAGTGATTCACATGAGCGGTTCAAGCCCGGTGGCAAGGCCGACCCCGTGCAGCTTGTCTTGGAGTTGATGGCCGAATTGGTTCTGCATCTCCAGAGGTTGGCGGGTCAGCAAGTGCACGAGTGGGGCCTGATTGATGAAGGTCGCATCGAGCCCTGTCATGCGTTTGTTGCATACGATCATCCGGACGCCTTCAGGCAGGCCTTCTTGTTGGCGGAGCGAATACTTGGCGCGGCACTGGACGACAACTACCCACCCGACAAACAGGTCGGCATTCAGGATGAGATTCAGGAGCTGATCGATCAGTTCACGGAGCTCGGTACCCCGGCTGATGTCTGGGCCATGCTGCAGGTTGCGATGCGTCGCGGCATCCCCCTGCTGCGAATGGATCGTCCGCCGTATGATCCGGTTGAAGGGCCGTTTCGTGTTCGTCGCAATGGCCTGGTACGTTTCGGTCACGGGCATCGTCAGTTGACGGTGGATGGCACCTTCTGCGTCAACCGCTCGCAGCATCTGCACGCTCTGGTTTTCGACCGGGCCGGAATGTTCGAGCGACTGTCGGCGATGGGATGGAAGGTGCCGGAATTCGTTCGTTGCGGGTCCATCCGTCGAGTCGAACGCGCATTGCGCAGGCTGGATTATCCGTTGGCGGTTCGCAGCGCTCGACGCAGTGCAAGGGCGGGTGATGTCCTGCCATTGGCCGATCCTGAATCGTTGCAAGCGGCCGCCGACGGCATCCTTTCCGGATCGTCCGACGTGATCCTGCAGACCTGGGTGCATGGTCGCGAAACCCGATTGATGGTGATGGGTGGAAAGTGTCTCGCGATCAAGACGGACTCCGATGAACAATGGCGGACAGTTGATCAGGATGAGCGGGACTGGGATCGGCTGATTCAGCCGTTGATTGATTCGTTTGATGTCGGCGCCTTCGTTGTCGATCTGATCCGGTCACAGGGTCGGGATGAGACATTGTGGCTGCTGGACCTGGACATTGCCCCACGACTGGATCACTTGTTGCTGGACCAACCCGGCTTGCTGATGGATTGCGCGGAACGCTTCATGGGGTGGTTGTTTCCAGATCCGAGCCTGGCTCGCATTCCCATTGCCGCCATCACTGGAACCAATGGCAAGACCACGACCTGTCACATGACCGCCTCAATTCTTTCAGCGGCCGGAATCAGCGTTGGAATGACCTGCTCGGATGGATGCATGATTGGTGGTGAATGGATCACCGAAAAGGAGGAAGGACACTTTGTCGGGCATACCATCGTGCTGGACAATCCGGAAACCCAGGCCGCGGTGCTGGAGTCAACTCGTGGGGGCGCTGGAACCATTGGCATGGGGTTTGCCCGCTGTCAGGTCGCGGCCTGCCTGAACGTGACCGAGGATCATCTTGCCGACCGGATCGGGCTCGGCTCGCTTGACCGGCTGGCCGATCTCAAACGCACCATACTTGAGCGCAGTGATGATGCCATCGTGCTCAATGCCGATGATCCCCATTGCATGTCCATGCGTGAGCACTTGACCGAGCAGCGTCTGGGGCTTGTTTCGTCAAAACAGAAGTACAATGCCGTCAGTGAGCTGGACCGGCGAGTGGAAGTGCTCGGTGTACTCGAGTCCATTGATGACCAACCCTGGCTGGTGCTCTATCACCGAGGCGAGCGCCACACCGTCATGGCCGGTTCGGATATTCCGCTGAGCTTTGATAATCACGCTGGCCATAATCTGGACAATGCCCTGCATGCGGCCGTGATCGCTTGGATGATGGGCGCACGGCCCGAGCACATTGCCGCTGGTTTGAGTGCATTGCATCCTGACTTCGATACCCTTCGTGGTCGCCTCAACCGCTATCGTGAATTGCCGTTCGATGTGATTATGGATTACGCCCACAATCCGGACGGCCTGGCCCGACTTTGCGAGTTTGTCGATCGTCAGCACATTCGGGGTCGCAAGCTGATCAATATGTCGATCAGTGGTGAAAATTCAGATGATTTCATTCGCCGCAGTGCGGCGGTAACAGCTGGCCATTTCGACCACTACGTGTGCAAGAATTTCGGCCTGTTGAGGGGGCGTCAACCGGAAGAGAATCCGCGCCTGCTGCGTGAGGGTCTGGTTTCGGCCGGCGTGTCGGAGTCGTCCATCAGTTGTTTCGAAGACGAGTTCGAGTCCATCGATGCCATCCTGGGCATGGCTCGCCCCGGTGACCTGGTGGTCATCATCGGCGGAAAACGCAAGCGCCAGATCTGGGACCTGATTCGTTCCTGGCCCGAGCGGCAAGTCGAGCAGAATGATTCATCAACCTGAAGGCAAAACGCCCCGGAGGACCGGGGCGTTTGCATGCTCTGGTTCAGTGCGTCCGTTTACGGCCGTTCCAGCCAGAAATCATAGCTGCCACTGCCGGAGTCGGAAATGACCAGCCAGGTGTAGAAGCCGGATGTTCCACTGTACTCGATGAACTCGTTGCTGTCTCCGGAGGTCGATGAGGCGACCATTTGCCAGCTCGATCCACTCCAGCGATACAGTTGCAGGTTGAAGTTGGCATTGGACGGTCCCTGTAGCCAGCCGCGATGCACCCCGGCTGATGACTGGTAATAGGTGCCGTCGGGCTGTTGTTGTTGGTCCCCGCTGCCACTCAACGAGCCGCTGTACTCATCGCAATTGGTACATGGTGCACTGCTCGGCTCGGTGTAGTCGCCGACCAGGGTGACCCCGGAATAGGCCTCGTAGCCGCGAATCATCACATGCCATGTGCCGCCCTGCGGGCTGTCGAATTCGCAGGTCTCGTCGTTACCCCAGCGATACGGGCGGCAATCCCATTCCGAAGTGGTTGGCGGGGCGCCGTAGCGCACGTACAGGTCGGCATCACCGGTACCGCCGCTCATGTCGAAAAGCAGGTCGGTGGCGCCCTCGGGTACTTGCATGGTGAAGAACACTTCCGAGCCCTGCTGGCCGGACAGTCCGGTCACCGGGACACCCTTGGTCAACTCATTGGTCGAACTGGGCTCTTCGAAGCTGGCCACCAGCGTGACGCCGGAATAGGCCTGCCAGCCATGCAGCATGATGTGCCAGGTGCCGGCTTGTGGTTCGTCGACACTGCACGATTCCTCATTGCCGTTCAGGTAGGGACGGCAATCCCATGTGTCCTGAGTCGGGGCCGCGCCATAGCGCACATACAGATCGGCATCGCCGCTGCCGCCACTGATTTCGATGACCAGGTCCTCGGCGCCTTCGGGCACTTCAATGGTGAAGAAGGTTTCCGAACCCTGGCTGCCGGACAGGTTCGTTTCGGCCACACCGTTTTCCAGTTCGCCCGGATCGGGATCGGGGTCGGGATCGGGATCGGTTCCGCCACCTCCGTCGAAGCGTGAATACACGAGACGATTCGGCGACCCGTTCAGTCCACTGAGCTTGCCGGTCGAGGCGTTGTCATTGACGGCATTCTCGACCTGGGCCGGGGTTGCGTTGGGATTGTCAGCCAGGAACAGGGCAGCGACGCCGGCCACGTGTGGAGCAGCCATGGAGGTGCCGCTGATGGTGTTGGTCGCGGAATTGCTGGTATGCCAGGCCGAGGTGATGTCGCTGCCCGGTGCGAAAATATCCACACAATTGCCCCAGTTGGAGAAGTTTGAGCGGGAATCGTTGTTTGTCGTCGAACCCACGGTGATGGCATCGCCCGAGCGCGCCGGTGACACGTTGCAGGCATTCTGATTCTCGTTGCCTGCGGCAACGACCACGGTCACGCCGGCATTGCGCATGTTGGTGACGGCGTTGTCGGTGGCGGTCGATGCACCACCACCCAGGCTCATGTTGGCCACAGCCGGCTTGGTGTGGTTGGCGGCAACCCAGTCCATACCGGCAATGACGCCGGAATTGGTGCCGCCACCCTGGCAGTCCAGAACCCGAACCGGAACGATGACCGCAGACTTGGCGACACCCCAGGTTGAACCGGCAACCGTGCCGGCGACATGGGTGCCGTGTCCATTGCAGTCATTGGAGCCTTGCCCATCGTTGATGGCTGTATAGCCGCTGGTGACGCGATTGCCGAAATCATTGTGATTGGGACGAACACCGGTATCGACGATATAGGTATATACATTGGATGCCGTGGTGTCATAGGTGTAATTGCCATCGAGCGGAAGATCGCGCTGATCGATCCGGTCGAGGCCCCAAGTCGCGTTCGGCTGGGTGGTCTGATTGAGCCTGACATGGCCGTCTTCCTCGATAAAGGCGACGCGCTCGTCTTCAAGCAGGCGCATCAGGGCACGCTCGTTGCCGCGCACCACGAAGCCGCGTAGCGCATGATCGAAGGTTCGTTCCACACGCATGCCGTTGTTGCGCGCCATGGACTGGGCAACATTGGCCACCGAGGGCACGCTGGTGCGCCGCTGCTCATGGGCAAGGCGTGCCGAGTCTTCGTTCAGAACCACAATGTACTGACCGGCAACCGGTCTGTCGACATGCCTGAAGTCGGCCATCGAACCGCTGCGGTTTTCTGCGAAGGTGGTGTGAGAAAGGGCGAGAAGTGCCGTGCTGGCAAGAAAAATGAGAAGTCTTTTCAAAGACACTGGTTTGGTTCTCCCATGGTTTTGGTTGAACCCCTTGAACATCACGAGACTCGCTGATCCAGCCTCGTCATCGCCGCCGCAATCACCTGTCGTGAACGTCAGGATCTCCGGGGCCGATTTCCTCTCAAATCGGGTCCTTCCCCGGGCTCCATCCCCGCTGACTGGGACAAGGTGCGCCGAAGCGACGTCCGGGTTTATACACAATCTGAAAGGCAAATTGCCAGAGAATCCGGGCAAAAAAGCCCGAAAATGTGACATGCATCACGCAGGTTTTGGGGAAAACGCGAAATTCCGACCGATCTCGAAGGCAAGCGGCGGCCCTGCCAGCCCGACCCCAGCACCCGCCGTTCCCGCTGCCGCTGCTCCCTTCCGGGCCTGACGGGGTTCACGGGAAAAACAGTGTGGGAAGACCGGCAAGACCGCCTGTATACATTATCCCAGATTGCCCCCATCGCGGGCAAGCAGGCTGTGTGGTTTTCGGTGATCGTGTACACTGGATTGTCTTGCGAAGGATGAACATTCCTGCTTCATTGACCCTATGCAAAAGGCAACAAATCCGTGAGTTATCAGGTACTTGCAAGGAAGTGGCGGCCCCGTAACTTCAGCGAGCTGGTTGGCCAGGCCCATGTGGTCAAGGTTTTGACCAATTCCCTGGCAGAGGGGCGTGTTCATCATGCCTTCCTGTTTACCGGCACGCGCGGGGTGGGCAAGACGACGATTGCCCGCATCCTGGCCAAATCGCTCAATTGCCTGGAGGGGGTGAGTGCCGAACCCTGTGGTCAATGCGAGCACTGCGTGGCGATCGACGAGGGGCGGTTTGTCGATCTGCTCGAGATCGATGCCGCGTCCCGAACCCGGGTCGATGACACCCGCGAGATTCTCGACAATGTGCAATATGCCCCGGCCAGGGGGCGCTACAAGGTGTACCTGATCGACGAGGTGCACATGCTCTCGACGCACAGCTTCAATGCGCTGCTCAAGACTCTGGAAGAACCGCCGGATCACGTCAAGTTCGTGCTTGCAACCACGGATCCGCAAAAGATCCCGGTCACCATTTTGTCGCGTTGCCTGCAGTTCAATCTCAGGCGGCTCAAGCCCGAGGAAATTTCTGCCCAGATGGAGCGCATACTCTCGGCCGAAAAGCTCGACTGCGAAAGCGGGGCATTGACCCTGCTGGCGCGCGCGGCCGACGGCAGCATGCGCGACGGGCTCAGTCTGCTTGATCAGGCACTGGCATCCGGTGGAACGCTGGTTGAGGCCGAGGTGCGGGAAATGCTGGGTAGTGTCGAGCAGCGCCACGTTCACGAACTGGTCGAGGCACTGGCCGAGCGCAATGCAAAACGCATCATGGCCACCATTGCCGAGGTGTTCGCGCTGGCTCGGGACATGGGGCAGTTGCTGCTCGACCTGGCCGAGACCCTGCACAGGATCGCCCTGATCCAGCAGATTCCAGACTACCGCGATGAAACCCGCGCTGACTGGGAGCGGCTGGTGGAACTGGCCGGGCGGATTGATCGCGAGGACGTGCAGCTTTTTTATCAGATTGCCATCACCGGCCGACGGGACCTGGAACTCGCGCCGAGTACACGCAGCGGCTGTGAGATGACCCTGCTTCGAATGCTGTCGTTTCAGCCGGCCAGCGCCGGCGATACTGGAATGAGCCCGCAACACAATGAAACCGGGCAGGCGTCCGATACCGGCTCCGTTTCGAGTCCGGCAGGTGTCGACACGAATCACGCACGGAGCGAATCGAAGCCACAATCGGCGCCGGTTGAGGCGGTCGGGGAATCGTCGGCTCAAGGCTGGAGCGCGAATCGGCCGATCAGCACGGACAACTGGGCCGAGATCCTGGGTCAGTTGCCGGTCAATGGTTCAGTGCGCATGGTTGCGGGATTGCTGGTTGTTCGCGAGGTCAATGAACCCCAGATCAGGTTTACAGCGGCGCGCGATGACATGATGCTGGTGACCGACCGCTTCCGATCCGCACTGACCGACGCATTGAGCGCATATCTTGGCGGACCGGTCCGGCTGGATATCCGGGCCAGTGACCAGGCCGACCTGGTGACACCGGCGCGACTGGAAGAGGATGCCGCCGAACGCAGCCAGGCCGAGGCCGAGGCGGCGATCGACCAGGATCCACTGGTGCGCAAGCTGTGCAGCCGATTCGGCGCGGAAATCGTGCGCGAATCGATTCGACCGATCGACAAACGGAGTCATTGAACTCATGATGAAAGGCAATATCGCCCAATTGATGCAGCAGGCCCAGAAAGTCCAGGAAAACCTCAAGAAAGTTCAGGAGGAACTGGCCAATATGGAAGTGACAGGACAGGCCGGTGGCGGACTGGTCGAGGTGGTCATGAACGGCAAGCATGAAGTGCGCCGGGTTTCGATTGACCCGGAAGTCGCCGATGACCGGGAAATGATCGAAGACCTTGTGGCTGCGGCATTCAACGATGCAGTCAACCGCATCCAGGAGACCAGCCAGGAGAAGATGTCCGGCCTGACCGGGGGGATGCCCATGCCACCCGGATTCACACTGCCCTGACGCCGGCTGCTCCGAAAACGATCCGTGGCCGATCCGTTTGACGAACTGCTTGATGCGTTGCGATGCCTGCCAGGGGTTGGTGCCCGCAGTGCCCAGCGCATGGCCTTGCAGTTGCTCGAACGCGACCGGGATGGTGGCCGGCGCCTGGCGCGCGCCCTGGCCACTGCCATGAATGATATCCGGCGCTGCGATCAATGCCGCAATTTCACGGCCCAGGACCTGTGCAAGATTTGCCGCAATGGCCAACGCAGCGACCGGGTCCTGTGCCTGGTTGAAAGCCCGGCCGACGTTCTGGCCATCGAGACCGCCACCGGATTCCAGGGCCGTTATTTCGTGTTGCTGGGTCGTCTGTCCCCGCTCGACGGCATTGGTCCGGATGAGCTGGGGCTGGATGTGCTTGAAAAGCGTTTGAGTGGTGATGCGGTCGAGGAGATCATCATTGCCACCAATACCACGGTCGAGGGCGAGGCAACAGCGCATTATCTTCAGGAGATGGCCGCTCGCCACGGCGTCCGGGTTTCGCGGCTTGCCCAGGGGGTGCCACTGGGGGGTGAGCTGGAGCATACCGACCGGTCGACCTTGGCGCATGCGTTCAGTTCGCGCTTGCCTATGCGTTGAGGCGGTTTGGTTGGTTTGGTTTGTTCGTTTGTTGGTTTGTTCGTTTGTTGGTTTGTTTGAAAAGAAAGCGGCCGCCTGGTGGGGCGGCCGCGCTTTTCTGGATTGCCGGGCGGTTTACTGGGTGTCGCGCTGGCTTTCCAGGGTGATGCTGTCGCGATTGCGGTCGACCGTTTGCAGGCCGATGCCGCGCACGTTGACCAGTTCGTCGACATGCTCGAAATCACCGTTTTCCTCCCGGTAGCTGACGATGGCTTCGGCGCGCGCCTCGCCGACTCCGTTGAGCGCTTCGGCCAATTGTTCGGCGCTGGCGGTGTTGATGTCGATCGGGCCGGTTTCGGCCATGCTCAGGCCGGTCAGGCTCAGGGCCAGAACGAGTGCGAAGAAAATATTGCGAGTCAGGTTCATAGTGTCTCTCCTTGTTGCGAGTTGTTAAAAAAGTTTCGTTTCGAATCCGCCGGATCACGTCCGACGTTGAGCACAGTTTAGGCAGGCCGTTGGCTGGTGAAATCGGCCGAGTTACCTGTCGATCCCTAGGAAAATTGCGCTTCGAAAAACCGGAAAATTCATTCTCAGGTTTTGAGAAATCTGCATGATTCAATGTGCATCAACAACTTGGAGACCATTGAGGAGGTCTGAAAATGAGCGTAGAAACCAGCAGTCGCAAGTTTCGTGATCAGATTGTCGGTAAGCGGATCAGCGGGGTGATCGCCCGGCCCGGACGCGCCGGTCAGCCACCCGTGGTGCTGATGCTGCGGTTTGATGATGGCAGCGTGGTTGAATTTGTCTCTCCGCGCAGTGATCGACTGCTGCGCGCCTCGATTCGGCAATCGCTTGAAGACGAGCAACACTTGCCTGTCATGGAGGGGGCGCAACTGGAGTTGATGCGTGCATCCCGGGCAGCCTGAATATGGAATGTTGTCGGCCGAGGCCAGGATGTGACGAACATCACAAAAACAACGAGTTCGGGCAGGCCATGAGCGTTATCCACACGATCTGTGGATAAGGTTGTGAGCAGTGCAGGGCCAGACGGTGGTTCGATGGCGTTCAAGCGCTTTGGGCAAATTTTAACCAGGATAAATAAACCACAAAAATCAGTGCCTTATAATACCAACGGTGCCGAGCTGGGCGTCATCGCAGTGTCATCAAACTGTGAAAATGCAAATCAGAGAGTTGTGCATAACAAACCGATACGAAGCCTTAATAAAGTGCTTCAAGCCCTTGATTCACCGTACCCCTAGGCTTGCAAGCCAATGTGCTCCGGCCAGCGCGCCAGGGCCTCCAGGATTTCGCGCTGCTCCGGTTGCCGGTTCATCAATTCGCTGACCAGGTGGCGGTACTCGGGCCAGCGTATGGAGGCCAGGTCCGGGTCATCGACCAGTCGGCGACGCCGCTCTGATTGCCAGCGCGCCTGATCCTGTTCGTCGAGGCTGTCCGGATACAGGCGCGCCCGGTAACGGAACAGGAGTTCATTGAGTCGTGGGTCCGAAAATGGTGAACCGAGCCGGGCCAGGCCGTCACCGTCGAGTTGGCGGATCCGTGGATACAGTTGTTGATCGGAGCGCGGCACGAAGCCGGCGTACAGAGCCAGCTCGGCATCGCCCGGGTCCGCCGCACCGGCCGGGTCCTGATCGAACAGTGCTCGAATGCGCTCGATCAACTCGGTGTCTCCGGCCAGTGCCTCGGCATGCGAGGCGATGCTGTCCGGGTCGATCTCGATTCGTCGTGCCGTCTGCGGGTCGAGCACGTTCATCGGCGAAATCATCGGGCAGCGATTGGAGCGAATCAGCTTGACCGGCAGTCGTTCGATGCCCTCCGGAAGATCCTCATCCCGGGTCCACATCCGATCGGCCAGCTCATCACCGTCCAGGCCGCTGAACAGCCTCGGATCGATGTTGAGATTCCAGACAATCCACTGCCCGCCAAAGCGCGGATGAGGCGCCAACGGCAGAATCGGGGCCGTGCCGCATTGCCGGGCCGAAAAGCGCGCCGAACTGTGGAGCAGAGGCTGGCGTTTTTCCAGCAGGTTGGCGACAAAGTGTTTCTGCCTGAGCCTCAGGGCCCAGTCCCAGAACCTTGGCTGGTGTGTTCGAACCCGTCGGGCCAGTTCCACGGTCGCCTCGACGTCGGCCAGCGCATCGTGGGCGCGACTGGTGTCAAGACCGTTGGCGGCAGCCAGGTCTTCGAGTCGAAAACTGGGCGTGCCGTCATCTCGATTGGCCCATTCAATGCCTTCGGGGCGCAAGGCACGGGTCATGCGCATGACATCGATCAGGTCGAAGCGGGAATTGCCATTGGCGTACTCGCGCGCATACGGATCGAAAAAGTTGCGCCAGAACAGGTGACGGGTGACTTCATCATCAAATCGAAAATTGTTGAAACCCACCGAGCAGGTATCCGGCTGACTCATCAACTCGTGAATGCGCTCGGCAAACCGGTTTTCAGGCAATCCTCGCTCGCTGGCGATCTGCGGGGTAATGCCGGTGATCAGGCAGGCCATGGGCTGCGGCAGCAGGTCATCGGCCGGTTGGCAATACAGGACCACCGGTTCATCGATCGGCCTGAGCTCCGAATCAGTGCGCAGCGCGGCAAATTGCGAGGGCCGGTCGCGCCGGGGGTCGGCGCCGAAGGTTTCGAAGTCGTGCCAGAGAAAGCTCGGGGATGTCATGGGATCGACATTGTAGCGAGTGTGTCGACGCAACGCCGTATCCCGAAAGGGCATAATGTAGGTTGAATTTCAAAGCGTTTTGAGATCATGACGGAAAAGGCAACATTCGGTGCCGGGTGTTTCTGGGGCGTGGAGGCCAGGTTTCGCGAGCTCGACGGTGTCGAGGATGCTGCCGTTGGCTACATGGGTGGTACGCTCGACTCACCGACCTACGAGCAGGTCTGCAGGGATGAAACCGGCCATGCCGAAGTGGTCGAGGTGGTGTTCGACCCCGAGCGCATCGACTACGAGCAACTGGTGCGTGAGTTCTTTTCACTGCACGATCCCACCCAGGTCAATCGCCAGGGGCCCGATGTCGGTGATCAGTACCGGTCCGTCATCTTCACGCATGACGACAGGCAACACCAGGTTGCCGAGCGAATCAGGAATGAACTCGATGAGTCGGGGCGCTTTGACCGGCCGATCGCCACGGCGATCGAGCCCGCGGCGACCTTCTGGCGTGCCGAGGAGTATCACCAGCAATATCTGGCCCGGCGTGGCGGGTCTTGTGCGATCTAGCGTATCCCGTCAGGCCGCCCGTTTGAGTACTCTCAGGATCAGCAGGAGGATGATCGCGCCGCAGGTTGCCATGACAATACTGCCCAGTATTCCTGCAATTGCGATGCCGAGTTGCGCGAACACCCATCCGCCGATGAATGCGCCAATGATGCCGACGACGATGTTGACGACAATACCGTGTCCACGTCCCTTGACCAGCACGCCGGCGATCCAGCCGGCGATGCCGCCGACCAGCAGGATGATCAGTAATTCTTCCAATGTCATGTTCAGGAGTCTCCTCGAGTGAGTGGCAGCACCGGCCACAAACTTCCGCGCCTGCGCTTGTTGCGGCACGGTCAGGCCAGTCTGGGCAGCGCAGACTATGACCGATTGTCCAAGTTGGGTCAAACCCAGTCCCGATTGCTGGGCGAACGAATTGCACATGCAGCCAGCCCGGATCACGTCATCTGGAGCGGGTCCATGCGCCGTCACCGCCAGACACTGGAAAGCCTGTCGGTCAATGCCCCGTATCGAATCGAACAGGGGCTGAACGAGTACACCGTCAGCGAGTTGATTCGCAGTGCACTGGGCCAGGCCGATCGCATCGGATTGAATCTGCCCGATTCGGTCATCTTCGAAGATCCGGTGGCCCATCTGAAAACCCTGCTGGAATGGTTTCCCGAGGTACTCGGGGCCTGGCAGCAGGCGCGTTTCGAATGCCAACACAATGGAAGCTGGCATTCGTTTCGCAAACGCGTGACCGCCAGAACGCCGGATTGGAAAATGGCCGTGCAGCAGGGCCAGGATGTCACCGTGGTGACCTCGGCCGGCGTGATCAGTACCGTGGTTGCCGAACTGCTGGAAGAAACCCTGGCCTGGCAACGCGAACTCAATGTCGCGTTATATAATGCCTCGGTTACCGAACTGACCCTGGAAGAGAACGGTACCTGGACCGCCACCACCATCAACTGCACCCGGCATCTGGACACCGACAACCTGAAAACCCTGGCCTGACCCTGATCCCTGACCTATTAGCCCATTAGCCCATTAACCCTTTCGCCCTTTAACCCATGTCCGAATCCCCCGTCACCATCATCACCGGATCCAGCCGCGGCATTGGTCGCGCCGCCGCCGAACTGCTGGCCGAGCGCGGCCATGCAGTGGTTGTTTCCTCTCGCAACCAGGACAGCTGCGAAGCCGTGGCTGAAGGCATTCGCTTGGCCGGCGGCCAGGCTTGCGCCATCGCCTGCCATATCGGTCACGAGGATCAGCTTGAACAACTGGTCGAAAAGACCGTGGCCGAATTCGGTCGACTCGACAACTTGGTGTTGAACGCGGCCAGCAACCCGGTATACGGTCCATCCGATCAGGTCGATCAGAAGGCGTTCGATGTGATCATGCGCAACAATGTGTTCGCGTCCATGCGTCTGGCGCACCTGGCCCGCCCGCATCTCAAGAATTCAGGGCAGGGTGCAGTGGTCCTGGTCTCGTCGATTGCCGGGCAGTTCGGCAATCGATTCATCGGGGTCTACGGCATGTCCAAGGCGGCTGAAGACCAGTTGGTACGAAATCTGTCCCTTGAACTGGGCCCGGATGGAATCCGTGTCAACGCGGTCGCTCCCGGCCTGGTCAAAACCGATTTCGCCCAGGCCCTGCTGGACGATGAGCGTATGGTGCGGTATTTTGAGTCCACCACGCCGTTGCGCAGGCTGGCCGAGCCGGAAGATATCGCCCGGGTGATTGCCTTTCTGGCCTCGCCGGATTCCGGCTGGCTTTCGGGCCAGGTCCTGACCGCAGACGGCGGCTTGTCAGTGACCGGAGGGTTCTGAATGATACGGTTCGGCCAGGCGTTGATGCTGGTGATGATGCTGGGACTGGCGTATAGCGCCAACGCTCAGGTCTATACCTATGTCGACGAGAATGGCATCACCGTCTATACCGATCGCAAGCCTGAATCGCGGTACAACTATCAAAACCTGGGTTGTTACGGTACCTGCCGGACCGGGGTCGACTGGGAAACCACGCCGTTGAAGAACGGCAAGTACGCCGTGGAGATCCAGGCCGCCAGCGAGATTTTCGGAGTCGAGGCGGCGCTTATTCGTGCCGTGATGCATGCCGAATCCTGGTTCGAGCCGCTGGCGGTGTCGCATGCCGGCGCCCAGGGACTGATGCAGCTCATGCCCGAGACCCAGCGTCGTTTCGGCGTGCGCGATGTATTCGATCCTTTGGACAACATCTCCGCCGGAGCGGCCTATCTGGCCTGGCTGCTCGACGAGTTCGACAACGATCTGACCCGGGCAGTCGCCGGCTATAACGCCGGCGAAAACGCAGTCCGCCGCCATGGCGGAGTACCACCGTTCTCCGAAACCCGCGAGTATGTACGCCGGGTCAATATTCTCTTGCGCCGTTATCGCGAGTCCAGTTAACGAAGAGTATCCGCCGCCACCTGGTCAGTCTGTGATCGGCAAAATACCACCCGCTGCGACAGGTAGGAGAAGGTTGAAAGTCTGGTGGTGGCCAAGTTCGGACTCCCGAATCAATCTACTCCCACCCGACAAGCGACGAGTGGGCTTGACCGGGGCCGGGCTCGAGGTGACGGAAGCGACCAGAGCCTTTCCGCACTTGGAGCACCCGAAAAGCGTGCTAGGGGCAAGCCACTACCCATTGGAAGAAAGGAAATTCGGTCGGCACAAAAACGCCACCGAGCAAAAAGCATCGACCCGGCCGTTCACCTCGAGCCCGGCCCCGGTCAAGGCGACTCGTCGCCCCGCCTCCCCAACCCTAGTGTACCCCGCCTAACACTCTGTGACTTTTAGAGCGTGCCTGAGCCGACAGTGCAAGGCGCGTCCCGCAGTGAATGGCAAGCCCTTTACAAGGGGCGCAACGCCGCAATGTCGGCTCAGGCGCGCTCCCGAAGGGCGAGCCGGAGAGCGTTCATCTGCGGCGTTCTGTCTCTTGGCAAGGACGCTGCCATTCCCGG
>SL_3KL_010_SEDDRAFT_10002419_pt1 | contig 17057 bp, 13 predicted proteins | sample SodLakKL_010_SED_2_FD_10381 | JGI IMG/M metagenome (IMG submission 10381) | reverse complement strand
TAACTCCCTTGCGAACGGCCGCAACCATGCCGGCAAGGCATTCTCCGCCGTGGGTGCATGAGACATGACCGTGACGATTGGCCACGAGATGCCAGTCCATGATCTCCTGTTCGCTCACCGCCACAACAAAAACCTTCCGCTCCCCGGCCAACCGATCATACTGATCGGCCAGGCGGATCACGCGCGGCATGGAGACGGGGTTGCCGATCATGGCGGCCTGGGCCACGGAGGGTGAAACATGAACCGGCTCGTACCGGCGTTTTTCCGGATTTTCCTCCAGGTAATACCGGTAGACCGGATTGGCATGAACCGACTGAACGCCGATGATCATGGGCAGGTCATCGATGATGCCCGTTTCATAAAATTTCAGAAAACCGCTCATCAGGGCCGTAATATTGCCTGCGTTGCCAACCGGCACAACAACGACCCGGTTTTTCATATCGTATTCGAAAAACTGGGCCACTTCGTAGGAATACGATTCCTGCCCGAGAATGCGCCAGGCATTTTTGGAATTCAAAAGCGCCACGTTGTAGTTTTCCGAAAGCTGCTCAACGACCTTCATGCAGTCGTCAAAAACCCCCGGGATTTCAAATACCATGGCGCCGCTGCCCAGCGGCTGTGACAACTGCTGGGGGGTTACCTTTCCGTGCGGCAGAAGCACGGCGGATTTTACCCGGGGATGCAGGTAGGATGCATACAGCGCCGCAGCAGCGGATGTGTCACCGGTCGATGCGCATATGGCTAAAATATCGTCCGCATAGCCGTATGCGAGCAGGTAGTTGATGTAGCTCAGCGCACTGGCCATTCCCCGGTCCTTGAATGATGCGCTGGGGTTCTGGCCGTCGTTTTTGAAAAAAAACCGGGCGCCGGCGCGGCCCTGGAGGTAGGCGCTGGCCTCGACGATGGGGGTATGCCCCTCGCCCAGCCATACGACCGAATCCAGGGGAATAACCGGGCCGGTAAATTCATGGTAGCGGTAAATCCCGTTTAATGCCGGGATATTCAGCATTCGGCGATAATCGAAGATTTTCCGCCAGGTGGATCCCGGAATGTCTTTGAGCCGATCGAACTGCGCGTCGACAAGAAGCAGGACGGAACCGCAGTCGGGGCAGATGTAGAGAAGTTTTTCAATTCCGTGTTCCCCGGCGCAGTGGAGGCAGCGGTATACCAGGCGCCCCGTGGGCTCGGGAACCACGTAAGGCTGTATGTCTTTTGGAAAATCTTCAGGTTTCACAGGGTATATTTTCCGGAAAGAAAGTTGATAAACTCGTAAAAAGTCGCGATCTGAAGGCTTTGTAAAACGTTCAAAAACCTTTTTTCGAAGCCGTCAGTTTCATGGGCTGATGGTTTCCATCCCTCCCATGTAGGGCCGAAGCGCCCGGGGAATGATAATGGATCCGTCGGCCTGCTGACAGTTTTCCAGGATCGCGGCAAGCGTCCGGCCCACGGCAAGACCCGATCCGTTTAGGGTGTGGACAAGGCGAGTGCCCTTTTCCCCTTTTCGCTTAAACCGGATCTTCGCCCGGCGGGCCTGAAAGGACTCGAAATTGCTGCATGACGATATTTCCCGAAAGCGTTTCTGGGATGGCAGCCAGACCTCGATATCATAGGTTTTGGCCGATGCAAAACCCATGTCGCCCGTGCAGAGTAACACCGTCCGGTACGGCAGTTCAAGGAGTTTCAAAACCGTTTCCGCGTTTTCAAGCAGGCCTTCGAGTTCCTGGTAGGAGGTTTCAGGGGTCGTGAACTTCACCAGCTCCACCTTGTTGAACTGGTGCTGCCGGATGAGCCCCCGGGTATCCTTGCCGTAGGAGCCGGCCTCCGAGCGGAAGCACGGGGTATAGGCGACATAATAAACCGGCAGGTCCGCCTCGTCCAGGATTTCGTCGCTATGGATATTGGTTACCGGAACCTCCGCCGTTGGGATCAGGTAGTAGTCGCGGCCATCCAGCCGGAAAAGGTCCTCCTCGAACTTCGGAAGCTGTCCGGTTCCGGTCAGGGATCGGCTGTTGACGATGAAAGGCGGCAGCGTCTCCGTGTAGCCGTGGGAATTGATGTGCAGATCGAGCATGAAGCTGATAAGCGCCCGTTCCATGCGGGCTGCCGCGCCGAAATAGAGAGGAAACCGGGCGCCCGTGATTTTCGCGGCCCGTTCGAAATCGAGGATTCCCAGTTTCTCGCCGATCGTCCAGTGCGGCTGGGGTTCGAAGCCGAATACAGGTGGATCGCCCACTTCCCGGACCACCGGATTGTCGTTTTCATCCCTGCCGTCCGGCACCGATTCGTGGGGAATATTGGGGAGGTTGATCAGGAGGTCCTGTATTTTCTCATCGTATCCGTCCAGTTCGGATTCAAAGGTCTTGATCCGGGCCGACACGTCCCGCATTTCGCAAATGGTTTCTTCCGCATCCCGGCCTTCTGCCTTCATCTTTGCAATGTCATCGGAGACCGTGTTCCGCCTGTGGCGAAGTTCTTCGATTTCGCCCACCAATTTCCGACGGGCCGTATCGATCTGCTCAAACTGATCGATATTGGATTCGTCCCCGCGCCGGCGCATGGCGTCGCGAACATGGGATATATTTTGCCTGACAAACTTGATTTCCAGCATATGATACCTATATTGGTTTATTTGGGGCGAAGGGCCTTTGCGTTCGCGGTGTCCTAACAAGAAAGAACTACCATGGCCGGCGCGATTCGTCAATGATTATTGAAAATTGCGTTCTTTTGCGGTATACTGATCACTGGTTTGCACGCCCCTTTGGATTGCGATGATGTCGCCATGCCCAGACCCGGAGAATGCCATGGAAGAAGTAAAGGAAAAAAAACAGAAAGTTAGAGACAAAATTCAAGACAGGCTCACCTCGCTTTCCGACTCCGACATGCAGGAAAAAACGGCAAAAATCGAAGGCCGGCTTTTCGAATTCGCCAATTTCACGGAATCCGAAACCGTTTTGTTTTACCTGAAACCCGATTACGCCGTGAATACCAGGCAAATCGTGGAAAGATGCCTTCGAATCCCGAAAAAAATCGTTTTGCCTAATTTTGGCAAAGACCGGCGCATCACGCTATGGAAAATCGGCAGCCTCGAAAACGACACTCTCTCCGACGGGGTTACCCCGGATCCGGAACGATGCAAACCGGTATCTTTCAAGGAAATTGATATCGCGGTGATTCCCGGCCTCGCCTTCGACGAAAAAGGCGGACGCCTGGGAACGGGCAAGGGGCATAACGACCGCATGATGTCGAAACTACCAAACACGACACGCAAGGTCTCCCTGGCCCTGACAGAACAAATTGTCCACCAGGTCCCAATGGAAGCCCACGATAAGTACGTCGATATTATCATTACCGACAAACGGACCATCTACAAGATCTGACATATTCCATGCAACCCGTCGTCGCCATCGTCGGCCGACCCAATGCCGGCAAATCAACTTTATTCAACCGCATCACGGAAACAAGGGACGCTTTGGTGGACAGCACACCGGGCGTTACCCGCGACCGCCACTACGGCAGCGCCACTTTCCGGGACATCGGGTTCACCCTGATCGACACCGGCGGTTTTTATTCCTCCGGATCGGATCGGTTTGCGGAAAAAACCCGCAGCCAGATCCTCTATGCCATGGAAGACGCGGATGTCATTATCGCGCTTTTCGACGGGACGCAGGGGGTATCTCCCCACGACCACGACATCATGGAGATGCTTCGCGGCGCCTCCTGCCCCGTGATATACGCCGTGAACAAGATGGACAACCTCCGGCGCGAGGAGGCCATGACCGACTTCTACGCCTTCGGCATCGATGAGGTATTGCCCGTTTCCGCGGAACACGGCCACGGCATCTACGAGCTTCTGGAAAAACTGGTTTTGCTGCTGCCGGCATCCGAAGCGGAAGAGGCGCCCGAACCGATCCGGATGGCCATCGTGGGCCGGCCCAACGTGGGGAAATCCTCCCTGGTCAATCGGATTACGGGGGAAGACCGGGTGATCGTATCCGAAATCCCCGGCACCACGCGGGATGCCATCGACACGCTGGTGAAGGTAAACGGACGCCCCTACCGCATCGTGGATACCGCCGGCATCCGGAGAAAGGGGCGCGTGGATGAAAAACTGGAAAAATACGCCGTCATCAAGGCCATGGATGCCATTGCGCGCTGCGATATCGCCCTGGTCATGATCGATGCGGCGGACGGCATCGTGGAACAAGACATCAAGATCGCCGGATATGCACATGAAAAGGGACGTGCAGCGATCTTCCTGCTCAACAAGTGGGACCTTGTCGAAAAAGACGAAAGCACATACCGGCAGTACAGAGACGACCTCCGACACGCCGCCTCGTATATGAGCTACGCCCCGTTTCTAACTCTGTCCGCCAAAACCGGCCGGCGGGTGTCCAAAATTTTCGAAGCCGTGGAGGATGTCTACCGGCAGTTTTCCTTCCGGTGCGCCACCGGGCCGTTAAACCGCATTATCATGGACGCCACCGAACAGACCGAGCCCTCCCTTTTCCAGGGGCGGCGGCTTAAATTCTACTATGCCACCCAGGTTTCGACAAAACCGCCCACGTTTCTTTGTTTCGTAAACTACCCGGAAGGGGTCCATTTTTCCTACCAGCGCTACCTGGTCAACCGGATCCGCGAGGCTCTGGAACTGGATAAAGTGCCGCTGCGACTGGTTTTCCGGAAACGGGAGGGGGCCGGCAACCGTCCTGCAAGGGGAAAAAAACATCTGAAAAAGAGCGACAGAAAACCCTCAAGAAAACCCGGAAGAAAACGCGGAAGGTGACCTGTTGGATCTTTTCGAATACCAGGCCGAAAAAGCCGGGGCCGGGGAAAGGCCCCTGGCCGAGCGGATGCGACCGGCGGATCTTGACGAATTCGTCGGCCAGGAAAAGGCGGCCGGAAAAGAATCCCTTATTGCCCGGGCCGTTTCCGAGGACCGGATTTTCTCCATGATCCTGTGGGGGCCGCCGGGCACAGGCAAAACCACCCTGGCCCGCATCCTGGCCGCAAAAACCCGGTGCCACTTCGTGTCCTTTTCGGCTGTGCTCTCCGGGGTAAAAGATATCCGACAGGTGATCGAAACCGCCAGGGAGCAAAAGCGCATTCACCGCAGGCGGACCATCCTGTTCGTCGATGAAATCCATCGCTTCAACAAATCCCAGCAGGACGCGTTTCTGCACCACGTGGAATCCGGTCTTATAACCCTGGTGGGCGCCACCACCGAAAATCCGTCTTTCGAGGTAATACCGGCGCTTCTGTCCCGCTGCCGGGTCGTCACCCTTGATAGGCTCTCGGTGGAAGACATCGTTGAAATTCTGCGTCGCGCACTGGCCGACAGGGAACGGGGACTGGGAGAAATGAAGCTGAAGGCCGAAGATGCGGCGCTTTCCCACATCGCGTCAGCCAGCGACGGGGACGCCCGCTCGGCACTCAACTCCCTTGAAATCGCGGCCATGATGGCATTCGGTGCGCGGCCGGGCCCCGAAAAGGAAGCCGACCCATCCGTCGTTGACGGGCCGGGGCTGATCATGGCGGCACACGTGGAAAAGGCCATCGAAAAAAAGGCGCTTCTGTACGACAAGTCCGGGGAGGAGCACTACAACCTTATCTCCGCCTTTCACAAGAGCATGCGCGGCTCCGACCCGGATGCGGCCGTGTACTGGTTCGTCCGTATGATGGCGGCAGGGGAAGACCCCCTCTACATCGCCCGGCGCATGATTCGTTTTGCCTCCGAAGACGTCGGCAACGCCGACCCGCGGGCCATTACCGTGGCAATGGACGCCATGAACGCCTACCGGCTCATCGGGTCCCCGGAAGGGGATCTCAACCTGGCCCAGGCGGCCATCTACCTGGCATCGGCCCCCAAGAGCAACCGGGTATACGAAGCATACAGCCAGGCGGCCGAAGCTGTCCGGCAGACCGGATCGCTACCCGTTCCCAAGCATATCCGCAACGCGCCGACACGGATGATGAAGCAACTCGATTACGGCAAGGGCTACCGCTACGCCCACGACTACGAAGGCGGCTATGTGCACCAGGAGCACCTTCCGGACAAAATCCGGGAAAAAATCGGAAACCGCAGGTTTTACGAGCCGACCGGCCGGGGCTACGAAAAGATTATCCGCCAGCGCCTGGCGCATTACCGGGGCCGCGGCCCGCAAGAAGGCGACTGACAAGGTCGTCGACAGACAGAAACCGGCTATAAAGCAATTGACAGGACAACGTACGCCCTGTTATGATCCATCACTCATAAATCGAACAAAGAGTTGAAGCTCTTGTTCCGGGGCGCATAACCCGGAAGCATGACCCGTGAAAAATAAAACGTAAAAAACCAGCAAGGCCACGAAGGTCTGCGCACATCCCCACCTGACGGGGATACCGCCCTTCGTGGCTTTTTTGGTTTTTCTGCCGGAAAACCACCCGGGCAGACGGCCATGCGATTTCAGGGGCATCGAATTGCTGAAAATAACGCTGAATGAAAGAAGCGGTAAGTGAACCCCGGATGACTTAATGTTTTGCGGTTTTTCACCATTGGTACATTTTTTTGACTGTTTCATTCAGATACTTTGATCCATGAACGGAAACACAAGGAGAGCCATTATGAAAACCATCAGAGCACTGCCGGCTGCGATAGCCGTTTTCCTGCTTTTCGCGCCGGCAGTTTTCGCCCACCACCTTTGGATCAAACCGGCAGGCGACGACAAGGAGACCTGGGCCGTCATACGCGGAATCATACCGGACCGGGTCGACCCGTACGACCCGGAACGCATACGGGAAATCCTTGCTTTCGGAGCGGACGGCGATTCTTTGGATATTGAACGGACGGACCGGGAGGACATCGTGAAATTCCGTGCAGCAGGCGATCTTTCCATGGCCGCCGCATGGAGCGGCTGGGGATACCGGGTCAACACCACCCGGGGAAAGCGCCTGATGGGTCGCGCGGAAGCGAAAGATGAAGGACTCCGGGTTCTCTCGGCGTTTTATTCCACCCATTACGCCAAGTCGCTTTTTTCATGGACGGTTACGGCGGGGAAGCCCGTTGGCCTCCGCTTTGAAATCATCCCTCTCGAAAACCCCCTGAAAGCCTTGCCGGGAGATGAAATCCGATTTTCGGTTCTCTTTGACGGAAAACCCCTTTCCGGAACCTCCCTTTACACGGAAAACGGGGAGGAAGCGACCACCAATGACAACGGTGTTGGCGCGATCACGATACCGAAGGGCCGAACCGTGCTGTTATACGCCCGCCATCGCATTGACGTGGAAGGCGATGAAAAGAAGGACTATGAAGTTTTCACCACATTTCTGAATTTCGAGGTGCGCAGATGAAACATGTATTACATTTCGCAGCCCGCTTTTTTGCTGCCGCATTCTTTATAAACCTTGCCGCTCCGGATTTTTCCGCGGCCCACGGAACGGACTACCGGATTTTGGACTCCGAGCCGGCGACGGTTGTGGAGTTCATCTACTCCGACAACCAGCCCATGCGATTTGCCGAAGTGCTCGTATTCTCCCCGGAGGATGATGAAATCGAACACCAGAACGGACGAACCGACATGAACGGCCGGTTTGCCTTCTACCCCGACGTTTCCGGAAAGTGGCGCATCCAGGCAGACGACGGCGCCGGCCACCTCGAACGGGTCCGAATCGAAATAGGGGAGGCGAAAAACGGAACAGAAGCCCGAAGGGCCGTTGGCGACCGGTCGGAAGCATCCGGCCACCAGCACAATGATATCGACCGGCTGCTGCTCATCGCGTTTGGTATCAGCCTTATCGCCAACCTGTTTTTAAGCTTCTACATGTACCGGCTGAAAACATCATAGATAGTGCCTGAACAAAAACCAGATAAAGTCGAAAAGGATCGTCCATGAAATTCACTGTACATGCACTGACAAGCACGCTGGTTCTGTTTCTTGTATTTTTTTCCGCCTGCGGGTACACCAATGCATCAGAAGGAGAAAAAGGACGCCTCTACGTTGTGGGCATGGGCCCCGCCGGACCCGATCTCACGGCTCCCCGGGCACTTTCCATTGTCCGGGAAGCCGATGTATACCTTACCTCTCCGGGCCTCCCGGACCGTTTCGATCGGTTCAGCGAACACATCGACCCGGAAAAAGTGGCGTTCGATCCCTGGGAGCCGTTCATGGGCAGCCACGCCCGGCAATTGAAAGAAACGGACTACGAAGCCTGGCAGGCCCACACGGAAAAGCACCGGAAAAAAATCCAGGATTTCGTCATGGAGCAGATTGACAATGGCAAAACCGTCGTGATGATGGATGGAGGCGACCCCATCATGTATGCCCCGTCCCTTCACCATCTGCTCAAGGGCTTCGACGAAGAAATGTTCGAGGTAATCCCGGGAATGGGCGCTTTCAATGCCGCAGGCGCAGCCCTCAAGACCACCTTTACCCCACAGGACGTCCGGTTCGTCATGCTTACATCCCCGCGCTCCCTGTTCGGTGAAAACTGGGAAAAAAACGACAATATTCTCAGGGATCTCTCCCGGTATGAAACCACCATGGTCTGGTACATGTCCCTCCGCTCCATCGACAAGGTCGTCAACCGGATGCTGGCGCATTATCCTCACGATCTTTCCATCGCCATCGTTTACTACGCCGGCTACCCGGACAGGGAAAAAGTCCTGAAAAGTCGCCTTGGAGACATTTCAGATGATGTGAAATCAATGGAAGAAGAGTGGTTGGGCCTTTTCATAGCCGGAAAGGCGGCCCGATAACAAATGAAAGCGGCACTGGACGGCAACGGTGACCTGCTGCGGCAGGTCGGTTTGTATTCGGCCGCCATCCTGGTGATTTCGAACATGGTGGGAACCGGCATTTTCACCACGTCCGGGTTCATCGTGGAGGAACTCTCCGATCCCTTCATCCTGATGCTCTGCTGGCTGTTCGGCGGCGTGTTCGCGCTCTGCGGGGCGCTTTGCTACGGGGAACTGGGGGCCAGGTTTCCCAGGGCAGGCGGCGAATACGTGTTTCTGCGGGAGAGCTTCGGAAAGATGATGGGGTTTCTTTCCGGGTGGATTTCCCTGATCGTGGGGTTTTCCGCCCCCATCGCAGCGGCGGCCATCGCTTTTGCCACCTACCTGTTTTCCGCTTTCGGCGTTGAGGGCGGGGGCGGTGCAGCCATCGAAATCATGGGCATTTCGGTCGCCCGGTTTTCTCCCGTCAATCTCACGGCCATCGCCGCCATTGTCGTGTTCAGCCTGCTTCACTACCACAGCGTTATAACGGGCGGCCGGATCCAGAACATGCTGACCGTATCCAATTTTATCCTGATCCTGGTATTCATCGTTGCGGGATTTGCCTTCGGAAGCGGATCGGCGGCCAATTTCCGGGATACGCCCGGACTCTCCGCCTTTTCCGCCGAGACGTTCGCAGTGTCTTTGATTTTCGTCTCCTTCGCCTACAGCGGCTGGAACGCGGCCGCCTACCTGGGCGGGGAAATCCAAAATCCCCGGAGAAACATCCCGCTTTCCCTTTTTGCAGGCACGTTCGTCGTCATGGGGCTCTATCTTCTGCTAAACGCCGTATACGTCTACGCCCTGGGGATCTCCGAAATGAAAGGTGTAGTTGACGTGGGCGCCAAAACAGCCCGCTTTCTCTTCGGAGACGGCGCAAGCCGCTGGCTGTCGCTCGCCGTGGCCATCGGCATCCTTTCGGCCGTCAGCGCCATGATCATGACAGGACCCCGCATCTATTACGCTATGTCGAAGGATCGGGTCTTTTTCACCCGACTGGCGCAGGTGAATCCCCGACGGCGCACGCCGGCCTGGTCCATCGTCCTCCAGGCGGCCATCGCCTGCTTCATGGTGGTGACGGCCGCCTTCGACGCGCTGCTGATGTACATCGGATTCACCCTGTCGATCTTCGCCATGCTGACGGTTATCGGTATGATGCGCATTCGAAGGACCCAGTCGGACCCGGAGGGTATGCACAAAACATTCGGGTATCCTGTTACGCCGCTTGTTTTTATCGCCGGAAACCTTTGGATCATCTTTTTCATGATCAAAAGCCGGCCCGTGAATTCGCTGTTCGGTCTCGGGACCATTGCCGCCGGCATCCTGGCCTACTGGTACTTTGCCCGCAAAGAAAAACGGGCCGTGACGCAATAACCATCGGTTCGCCGCACTGTTTCTTCTGGCCCTAGCACAGTTATTCCAGGGTAAAACGCCACGCGCAAAACCATTCGTCCGGGTGTTCGTCCGGGGGGCAGCCGATGCACTCGGTCCGGATCCGCTTGTCCACGCCCCGGGCAAAAGAAGTATATTCCACCGTTCCGGCGGATTTGCAGGGGTAGTCGGGCAGCCCCTTGCGTTTTCGCGAAGACTGGACCCGGCAGTCGTTCATCTCGAAGCGAATCACGTTTTCCGACTCGTCGACGATAGTCTGGGTATTGATCCGGGAATACATGCGGAAATTGAGCACTTTTTTCAGCCCCTCCAGGCCGGAATTTTCGGCAATCCCTAAAAACCGCTTAATGCTCCATGCCTCAAAGGGAGCAAACCGCGTCCAGCAGGTGTCGTTGCACCGCTTGGCATCGTCCATGCCGGAGGTGAATTCCACCGACTGAAACCAGACCCCGTCGTTGGCCAGCCAGTTGACGCCCAGGGTTTCGATCAGCCCCATGAGCTTGTCCCGGTCCATATCGAGCAGGGGATGCGGTATATCGTCTTCCATTTCAAATCCCAGAGTCTTGCCGAGACGGTTCATCTGAATGCCGTAGCTTTTCCGGTAGGCGGAATCCAGAATTTCAAGCGCCCGCTCGAATCCCATCTGGTGCTCCACTTCCTTGAACCAGAGCGCGTGGTGCATGACGATCCGGTGACACATGTCAATAACGAACCGAGCCAGGTCCCTGTTGTCTAGATCATCGAGCTTTCCTGCCTTTTCATCCATAGCACCCCTCCTTAGATGTGTCGATTGAGCGGTTGTCTCCGCCCGGTGCGGCAAACTTTGTTATTCAAAGTAGCATCCTGTTTGGAATCGTGCAAATGTTTTGCACGATTCCGGATAAGGATATACTATTTTTATATGACACCCGAAATAACACTCGTCGTCGCCATCCTTGCCGCAGCCATGATTCTTCTGGTCACACAGTGGATTCCCATGGAGGCGACCGCCCTACTCGTGCTGGCGAGCGTTGCGATCACCGGCCTTCTCCCGCCGGCAGAGACCCTGGCTGGTTTTTCCAGCCCGGCCGTGGTGACCGTATGGGCCGTATTCATCCTTTCCGGCGGCCTGACCCACACCGGCGTTGCCAATGTCATCGGGCATGTCGTACTCAAAATCGCAGGCGCCGGTGAAACGGCCATGATCGTGGTGATCATGGCGACCGCCGGACTGCTTTCCGCGATCATGAACAACGTGGCCGTCGCCGCCCTGATGCTGCCGGTGGTTACCGATATTGCCGGGCAGACGAAAATCCCTTCCTCCCGGCTTTTGATGCCCCTTGCCTTCGGCGCGCTGATGGGAGGGATGGCCACCCAGATCGGGACCCCGCCCAACATTCTCGTAAGCGAAGCGCTGCGGGATCACGGTTTGGAGCCTTTTTCATTTTTCGATTTTACACCCGCGGGCCTGGCGGTGACCGTATCCGGCATCCTGTTCATGGCCGTGGCCGGGCGGCATCTCCTATCCGGGCGGCGCTTTTCACCGGATCCTGAAAAAGGCGCAAACTTGGAAGATAACTGGCAAACCCGGTACCATATCGAAGAACGGCTTTTTCATGCAACGGCGCCGAACGGCTCGCCTCTTGCCGGAAAAAGCCTGTCCGCCTCGGGTCTTGGGGCGATTCTCGGCTGGAACGTGATCTCCATCACCCGAAACGGCAGAAGCATCATGACGCCGGGGCCCGGGGAGACAATCCATCCCGGAGACCTTCTCACCGTGGAAGGGCAGCTAGAAAGCATGGGCCCCATTAGGGAACTCGCCCGGATGAAAATAGCCCGATCCACTTGGAAGCCGGAGGATTTCCGTGAGAAAGGACTTTTTTTCTGCGAAACCGCCATCCCGGACAACTCCCCCCTCACAGGCCAACCCGCCCGGAAAGTCCTGCCCGGCATACAGGATGCGGCGATTGTGGCGGTACGAAAAAAAGGCAAAGTCGTCAAGCGGTTTGCCGGAGACGTACTTTTGGAAGGCAATGAACGCATCCTGACCGCCGCCGGGAAGAAGTGCCTCGGGGAAAGACAGACTGCCGATCTGCCGGCCGGGTTCCGGAAAGTCGATGAGCAGATACTGATCAGCCATTTTTCCATGGGAGAAGAACCGTTCGAACTGACGATAACCCCCGGAATGTTTCCTTCCGGAAGCCCACTTGGTGAATCCCGGGTGCCGGAGTTGACAGGCGTCCCCGTTTTGGCGATCATCCGGGGAAATGAAACGATCATCCTGCCCTCAGACGATGAGATTGTCCGCGACAACGACCGGCTCATCGTTCCGGCGGAACCGGATTTTCTGATTGCGGCTATTGCCCTTTCGACCCTGGAGGTCCATGAAAACATGCCGCCCATGGATATCCGGTCGTTTCTCACGGGCGATACGGGACTCGTGGAGGCAATTCTTTCACCCGGTTCGTCCATCGAGAAAATGACCCTGCGGGATCTTAATTTTCGGGAAAAATACGGCCTCAATGTTCTTGCCATCCGTCGCCGGGGGAAAACCTTCAGAAGCCGCCTTCAGGACATGAAGGTCTTTTTCGGGGATGCCCTGCTTTTGTTCGGCCCCACCCAAAACCTCCGCATGCTCAACAGGGAGCCGGATTTCGTGGTTCTTGCCCGGACCGCGCAAGAGCGGTACAGAACGGAAAAAATGAAAATTTCCCTGCTGATCCTGGCCGCGTTTGTGTTCACCGCTGTCATGGGGTGGGTGCCCATATACATCGCGGCTGTCACGGGAGCGGCCTTCATGGTTCTTGGCGGCTGCTTGACCATGGAAGAAGCCTACAGGCAAATCGAATGGAAGGCGGTATTTCTCATTGCCGGCATGATGCCCCTGGGAGCCGCTATGGAACAATCCGGGGCCGCCATGCTGGCCGCTGGGTGGGTAGTGGAACAGGCGGGACGCTTCGGTCCCGAAGGAATACTTGCCGGTCTGATAACGCTTACCATGCTGGCCACCTGCGTCATACCCATCCCCGCAGTCGTGGTGCTCATGATTCCAGTGGTCCTGGGCGCGGCCGAAAGCATGGTCATATCCCCCCACAGCCTTTTAATGGGGGTGTCTTTAGCCGCATCGGCAAGCTTTATAACGCCCCTGTCGCATCCCGCCAAACTCATGGTGATGGGCCCCGGCGGATACAGCTTTGCGGATTACCTGAAGACCGGGATTCCCCTGACCCTGGTCGTCTGGATCGTTCTGGTTGCCGTGGTGCCGCTGCTATGGCCCCTGACCCCGTAAACCAATTTGGCATTCCATATCAACGGCGGATCTGGTATAAACGTTTCCCGGATACAATGCGCTCAGTGCCGCCACGCCGACCGAGGCCATCCGGATTGCCGGAAACCATGCCGGCGCCATAGATATTCTATTGACCGACGTGGTCATGCCGAAAATGAACGGCAAAATTCTCATGCAGCACATCCGGATCCTGCGCCCCGGCATGCGCTGTTTGTTCATGAGCGGATACACGGCAAACGTCATCGCCCACCAAGGCGTGGTCGACAAAGACGTTTTCCTTCTCCAGAAGCCGTTTTCCAGGGAGGCGCTTGCAGGCAGGCTGCGGGAAGTGATGCAGGGCCCTCAGGGGTCTTGAAAAAAATACACTTTAAGCGCTTCGGCGACGCAGGCCGGTTTTTCGTTCCCCTCGATCTATAGTGTCCGGCCCATTGCATGACAGCCCCTTTCCCAACGGCCATAACGGTGGTGACGGCCTGCATAGCAGACCGGAAACGCGCATCACTGCTGCGCGCTGTCCTTCATGAATGCCACAGCCTCCAGGCTGGCCATCTGATCCCGCATCTGGCGGGATACTTCCACGTATTTAATGTTCAGATCCGCCCGGAACTCCCGGTTCAACCGGTTCATTTTTGTCTGCATCTGCCGGAGCATCCGAAGCCGTTTTTTCCAGAGCCGGCCGATGTACTTGAGCTTCTTGTCCGAATTGCGCTCCAGCGCGTGGGCATACCGGTTGACCAGTTCGGTGAAATGCTGGCCTTTTTCATCGATCATCGATTCGACTTTATCCTTTTTCAGCGCCTGGCGGGTAATTTTGTGGAAATGGTGCCCGCACACGGAAAGCGTAATCGCTTCTGCGAACAGATCCCGGTTTCTGAACAGGTTACAGAGCACATACCGGACGTATTGATAGCCATAGGGGGTAAAAGGCTGTCGAAAGATCGATTTGAAGAAGGTCTTTATCTCCTTGAAACGGATTTTCCGCTGAAACAGATCCCGGTACTCGATAGTATCCAGAAGCTGGGTGCACCGGGCGAAATAATTTTTCATCCGCGGGTCGTAGAGGCGGTCGAGGATTTTCTTGTACCCCTCCCGAATCGTTTCCGGGTCCATGCGCGTGACGAAATTGGTGGTCATGGCGTGGGTATTATTGCCGCCCGGGGCTGCCAAAAGGCGGTTTTCGCTTTTCAGGCGCTCGGAGAGGCGGGTACCCGGAAGCGCCGTCAGCAGCCCGATCATCGCCTTTGGAATCCCGTTTTTCTGTATGAACTCGATCTGCTGGTCGAAGATATCCGGCGGATCGTTGTCGAATCCGATGATGAACCCGGCCAGCACCTCGATCCCGTGGCGCTGAATGGTCCGAACCGACGCCGCCATGTCGGTTTTCAGGTTCTGGGTCTTTCCGGTTTCCGCCAGCCCCTCCTTCGAGGGGGTCTCGATGCCGATAAAAACTTCGTTGAATCCGGCCTCACGCATGCCGCTCAACAGATCTTCGTCGTCGGCCAGGTTGATGGACGCCTCGGTAAAAAAATGAAACGGGTAGCCGCGGGCTTCCTGCCAGCGGGTCATCGCCGGCAGAAGCTCGTTTTTTACACGCCGCTTGTTGCCGATGAAATTGTCATCCACCACGAACACGGCCCCTTCCCACCCGAGGCGGTAGAGCGTATCGATCTCGGCGATAAGGGTTTCAGCGGCCTTGAGCCGGGGACGGTTTCCATACACCGTCCAGATGTCGCAGAACTCGCAGTGGAACGGGCATCCGCGCGAGTACTGGACGGCCATGGACCCGTAGACGTCCATATCGAGCAGGTCGAAACGGGGTGTCGGCAGGCTGGAAATATCCGGATGGGCGGGCATAGGGTAAAAACGCGGGGCCGTGCCATTTTGCAGATCCTCCAGAAAATCGGTCAATGTTGCATCCACCTCCCCCGCCAGAAGATGATCCACGCCTTCGATTTCCTCGTGGCTGTTTGTGATATAGGGTCCTCCCGCAACAATGGCCTTCCCGAAACCACGGCACCGGGCCACGACACACTCCATGGATTCCTTCTGGACGATCATGGCTGAAATGAATACCGCATCGGCCCACTCGATATCCTCGTCTTCCAGGCGGGTCACGTTGAGGTCGACCAGCTTCAGTTCATAGTCTTCGGGGAAAAGCGAAGCAACTGTTACAAGCCCGAGCGGCGGCATGGCGCTTTTCTTATTGATAAACTTCAGGGCATACTTGTAACTCCAGTAGGTATTGCCCGGAACTTCCGGATAAACCAACAGGATATTTCGATATCTTTGCATAATACTACCTGCCCTTCATGGCATCTTGCACCTTAAATCGGCGATTCAATTATTTATAAATTTAAACCGATTTGTTCAGGTTATACTTGCTGGCGGGCTGCCCCGCATCATATAGAACAGAATGTCATGCTTATGGAAAATATAGGCCTTCCCCCGGATACTTGCAACCATAAAATGGAAGGCCTGTGGCTCTTCGGACCCGGCCAGCCCTCTGCCGGCTTGCGGCCGGCACTCTGTCGTACCCCGTATGCCCCGGGTTTACCGGAAAGTCTCCGTGCAACGGTTTTCCCCTGCACGTGCCCTTCCCTATGCACGCCCTTCCTGGACCAGCCGGGCAAAGTGCTTGAAAGACCGATCATACGTGGCTTCGGCATCCGCAGGAAATACGCAGGCCGGAAGCTGCCGGCTTTTCAGATGGTATTGCAGGCATTCGCAGCAATTGCCCTTTCTGTCGCACGGTTCATAGGTACAGTTGCAGTTGGCCAGGTTTTTTTCCTTGATGCATTCCATTATCAAACCTCCTTAATCTGTTCCGGTAGATTAATTAGTGGCTGAACGAAAGCTGTCTTTTCAGCCGATTTCCGTGCCAGGCTCAAATTTTGATACGTTCGTAAAAGGCGGCGATCCGAATTTAAACGATGCGCTTCCTTCGCCGGCACATCCTATGCCCTCGACAAAAAATCCCGGTTTTTCCCAGTGTCGCCATTGACGATTTTTTTCTCGTGCATCAACAATGGCGCTAACGCCCGTTCCGTTCATCGCCCCGCTGCGCCCCGTCAGGGATACCGCCCGGGATATCCCTGGGGATATCGCCGGATACATCACCGTCTGAAACGCGTATATGTAGAGGACGCCGATCATCCTGCGCCAGATACGTCGTGCTCGTCGGGAATGCGAACTCGATTCCCTCAGCCTCGAACCGCTCCATGATTTTCAGGTTGATCTCTTCGGTCACCCGACAGTAAGCCCAGAAATCATTGGGATGATACCAGTAGATCATCAGGATATTCAAGGATGCATCGTTGAATTCATTAAAAACGGCCCGGGGCGGGAAATCCGGATGCATTCCCTCGTGGTTGTCCAGGGTCTCCCGGATGATCTCAAGGGCCCTTCTGACCTTGTGCACCGGTGTGTCATAGGTGATGGTGATATTGGCAAGCCTGCGGATATGCGGGCGCAAGCCGATATTCTCAATCTTGGAATTGGCCATTTTTTCATTGGGAACGGTCACCAGGTGACCGGTGAGTGTGCGAACGCGGGTGGATCGGAAACCGATATCCTCTACCACCCCGTCGGTTCCTTCCACCACAACCCGCTGGCCGATGGAAAACGGCTTGTCCATCATGATCACAATGC
>SL_3KL_010_SEDDRAFT_10002418_pt1 | contig 17060 bp, 15 predicted proteins | sample SodLakKL_010_SED_2_FD_10381 | JGI IMG/M metagenome (IMG submission 10381) | reverse complement strand
AATAAAATCCTCGGGACCATTCACCCCTACCCGACCTTCAGCGAGGCCAACAAGTTTGCCGCCGGCGAATGGAAGAAAGCCCACAAGCCGGAGCGCGTACTCAGTTGGGCAGCGCGCTATTTTCGCTGGCGACGTGGGTGATAGGCTTGGGTGGACATGAATGCAATAACTGAGCATCAAAGCACCTCGGGCATTTATTATCGCTGCTATGGTCGGGATCAGGGTCATTCGGCGCTCCTCCTGTGCCATGGGCTGGCCAGCAACTCCTCCCGCTGGCATGAGCTGGCCAGTCGGATCTCCATGCCCGAAGGCTGGTTCGTACTGTGTCCGGATCTGCGCGGCCATGGCCGATCACAATGGCGCGGACGGCTGACCAGCAAACGCTGGATGGATGACCTGGTCGAAATCATCAAGTCCGAGCAACTCGACACGACCGTGGTGGGCGGACACTGCATGGGCGCCAACCTGGCCATCCGCTTCGGTCAGGCCCATCCCGGGCATTGTGACGGTCTGATGCTGGTCGAACCCATGCTGCCCCAGGCCAGAACCGGAAAAATGCATATCAAGTCCGTGCTGCGCTGGGTGTTGCCCTGGATTGGCCTGAGCGCCCTGGCCGTCAACACGCTGGGCATTTATCGGCGCGACATGCCGGTGCTGGATCTGTCCGAACTGGACCGCAAGACCCGCCAGGCCATGGCCGAGGAAGGCAATGACCAGGCGATGACTTCGCGCTACGCCTCGCCACTGCCGGATCTGCAATACATTTCGACCACGGCCTACATGCAGGCCCTGACCGAAACCCTCAAGCGCGTGCCGCCGCTGGATGCCATTACCCAGCCGGCCCTGTGCCTGATCTCCTCGGGCGGCATGTTCGGTGATCCGGACCTGACTGAAAAGGCTCTGAAAACCATTCCCCACGCCGAGAATCATCGACTGCAGGCCCGCCACTGGATCCCCACCGAACAGCCCGAGGCGCTCAAAAAACTGACTGAGACGTGGTTATCCACTCACTTCGGTTAAGATGACTGCCCTACTCATTTGTGGAGACTGAAATGCGTACCATTATTCATCTGAAGTTCGTGCTTGCAGTCCTTCTGATGTCCATGGGCTGGACAGCGCTGATGGCGGCCGAGACCATCCGCACCGAATACCAGGCCATTCAGCTCGAAAAAGTCGCCGATGGTCTGGAACACCCATGGTCGATCGCCTTTCTGCCCGATGGCGACATGCTGGTCACCGAACGTCCGGGCCACCTCAACCGCATTGATGCCGACGGCAACAAGACGCGCATCTCCGGAACCCCGGAGGTTCATGTCCAGAACCAGGGCGGGCTGCTGGAAGTCGCCCTGCATCCGGAGTTTTCCGACAACGGATATGTGTACCTGACCTACTCCAAGCCCAACGGCAGCGATACCGCCACCGCGCTGGCTCGTGGTCGCCTCGATGGCGATGAGCTGGTTGACCTGGAAGACATCTTCGTGCAGGAGCGCTATTCGTCTCCGGGTCGTCACTATGGCTCCAAGCTGGCCTGGATGCCCGACGGCACCCTGCTGATGAGTATCGGTGATCGTGGCGCTGAACCGCCTCGTGCCCAGGATCTGGGCGATCACGCCGGCAAGCTGCTGCGCATGAACGACGACGGCACGGTGCCCGAAGACAATCCCTTTGTTGACCAGGATGGTGTGCTGCCGGAGATCTATTCCTATGGCCACCGCAATATCCAGGGTCTGATCGTACATCCGGAAACGGGCGATATCTGGGCGACCGAACACGGTCCTCGTGGCGGTGACGAGCTCAACCTGGTGCTGCCCGGCGAGAACTACGGCTGGCCGGCGGCCACCAAGGGCCGCGACTATCGCACCGAGGAACAATTCGGCGACAGTGTACGCTCGCATCCGGACATGGTCGATCCGGTGATCGACTGGACGCCGAGCCTGGCGGCTTCAGGACTGGCCGTGCTGGTCGACGATCACTTCTCGGCCTGGCAAGGTAATCTGCTGGCCGGTGGACTGCGTGCAGAGCAGATCCGTCGAGTACTGTTCGAGGATGGCATTCCCGTGCATGAGGAAGAATTGATTCGCGGCAAGGTTGGGCGAATTCGCGATGTGCGCATCGGACCCGACGGCAACATCTATGTCGCCACCGATCACACCGATGGCGCCATCTACCGCATCTCGCCACGCTGATCGAGTTCTGAACAAACCTGCTTCAAATATACTCCGGCGGTCCGATCCAGGGCCGCCGGTTTTTGCACTGACCGGCGGCATTGCCTCGGGCAAGTCAGCCGTATCCGATCGACTGGCCGAACTGGGCGCGGCCATCATCGACACCGATGTGATTGCCCGCGAGGTGGTCGAACCCGGCCAGCCGGGATTGCAGCAAGTGGTTGAAGCCTTCGGAAAAAAGGTGCTCGATTCCGACGGTCATCTCGATCGCCGACGACTGCGCGAAAGAGTCTTTGCCAATGAGGAGGAACGCAAACGCCTGGAAGCCATCCTCCACCCCCTGATCGAATCGCGCGTTCGCGAACGCATTGCCGCCAGCCGGGATGCCCCCATGATCGTCCTGGTCGTGCCCTTGCTGGTCGAATCCGGCCTGTTCAGTGATGTCGATGGCGTAATCGTGGTCGATGTGCCGGAGTCGATACAGATCGAACGACTCTTGCGCCGCGACGGCATCGACAAGAACCAGGCCGAAAGCATACTGGCCGCGCAGGCGACCCGTGAGCAGCGCCTGGCGGTGGCCGACTTCGTGATTGACAACTCCGGCAGCCTTGAGGGGCTCGAAGAGCAGGTGAGAAAAATCTTTCTCTCGCAAAGGCGCTAAGACGCCTCCTGCCCCCGAATGGCCTTGTGCTGTTCGATCAGTTCCTTCTGGATGTTGGCCGGGACGGCTTCGTAGTGGGAGAATTCCATGGTGTAGCGCCCTTCCCCGCCGCTTAAGCTTTTCAGTTCGGTTGGGAAGTCGGTGAGTACCGATAGGGGTACCGCGGCGTTGATGCTGGTAAAGCCGCCCTTGATGCTGTCGGTGCCCTGGATGCGGGCGCGCTTGGAAGCCAGAGCGCCGGTGACATCGCCCATGGCCGAGTCGGGGACGGTGACTTCCAGTTCGACGATGGGTTCGAGGATCTGAGGTCCGGCATTTTCGATAGCATCCAAGAAAGCCTTGCGACCGGCGACCACGAAGGCGACTTCCTTTGAATCGACCGGGTGGTGCTTGCCGTCGTAGACCACCGCTTCGACATCCTGCATGGGAAAGCCGGCGATGGCGCCTTCATCGAGCAACTGACGCACGCCTTTCTCGACCGCCGGGATCAGGTTGGTGGGGATGGCGCCGCCGACGACTTCGCTGCGGAACTGGAAGCCCTCGCCTCGAGCCAGGGGTCGAATGCGCATGAAAACCTCACCGAACTGGCCTGCGCCGCCGGTTTGTTTCTTGTGGCGATGATGGCCTTCTGCGGCCCGGGTGATGGTTTCACGGTAGGCCACCCGGGGTGGTCGGGTATCGACTTCGACATTGTAACGTGACTTCATGCGCTCGAGCATGATGCGCAAGTGCATCTCACCGAGGCCACGAACGACGGTTTCGTTGAGTTCCTGGTTGTGTTCGACCTGGAAGCAGGGATCTTCTTCACTCAGGCGTTGCAGGCTGGAGGCCAGTTTCTGCTCCTGACCGCGGGTCTTGGCCTCGACCGCCAGGCCGAACATCGGCTGGGGGAAATCGATTGGCTTGAGATAGTAGTGATCCTCGTCGTGGCAATCGTGCAGGATGGCGTTGTAGTGGATGTCATCGATCTTGGCCAGAGCACAGATATCCCCGGGTACGGCCTTGTCGACCTCGATATGTTCCTTGCCCTGAAGGCGGTAAAGATGCGGCACCTTGATGGCCTTGCGGCCTTCACCGACATAAAGCTGACTATCGCTGGTAATAGTGCCCTGATAGACGCGGAAGATGCTCAGTTTCCCGGCATAGGGGTCGTTACTGATCTTGAAGACATGGGCCAGGATATGGCCGTCCGGGTCGGGTTGGGTGTCGACCCGCTCGTTGTCGGGCGCTTTTCGAAACGGCGGCGGGTTGCCTTCGGTGGGGCTGGGCAACAGGCGCTTGCAGAACTTCAAGAACTCGCCGCATCCGGCCCCGGTGCGCGCCGAGGCAAAGCAGATCGGCACCAGGTGGCCCTGACGCAAGGCCTTTTCGAAGACATCATGCAGGGCATCGCCATCCAGGGTCTCGCCCTCCAGGTAGGCGGCCATCAAGTCCTCGTCGACCTCGACGACCTGGTCGAGAATCTCGGTGTGCGCATCGGCCACCGACAGGATGTCGGTTTCTCCATCGGTTTTGAAAAAACAGTCACGGACGGCGGAATAGCCTTCAGCCGGCAAGTTGATGGGCAGACACTGCGGACCGAATTCCTCGCGGATGTCGCGGACCAGTCCCTCCAGATCGACATCCTCGGCATCCATGCGATTGATGACGATGATGCGGCAAAGCTGACGCTGTCTGGCCCGGCGCATCATGCGACGGGTCGACATCTCGATGCCGTTGGCGGCGTTGATGACAATGACCGCGGTCTCCGCAGCACTCATGGCCGCCAGGGTCTGGCCACGAAAGTCGGGATCACCAGGGGTGTCGATGAAATTGATGTGCGTACCGTCATAGTCGATACTGGCCAGGGCGGAATCCAGCGAATGCTGATAGGTCTTTTCCAGTGGATCGAAATCCGCCACGGTGGTGCCGCGCTCCAGGCTGCCCGCCTCGCCCAGCACCCCGGCCTTGACCAGCAGGGCCTCCAGGAAACTGGTCTTGCCGGCGCCGGCATGTCCGAGCAAGGCCAGGTTGCGAATTTGCGCGGTTTCGTGATCAGCCATGTCTATTTTTACTCCCGGGGATTATGTTATTGAATGCCGGTCATCCTAATCCAGACCCGCGTTGGCAGCAAACCGCTTTCGGGTTCAGAGAACATTCAGATCCTTGCAGGTATCCTTGCAGTCGACGCTTGAAATTTCATCGATTGCCAGGAGGAAAGTGTCATGATCGCAAGAACCAGTCTGTTCATCGCTGCCGCATTGACGGTTGGGCTGGCCCATGCCGGCGGCACCAACTACCATTATGCCGAAGTCGTCGATGTGCGTGCCGAATACAAGGAGGTTCGCAAACCGATCGATAGAGAAGTGTGCTGGGATGAAACCACCTACGAACGCACCCGCTCCGGCAGTCGCTCGCATACACCCACCGTGGTCGGAGCGATCATTGGCGGCGTGATCGGCAATCAGTTCGGCGGCGGCAGCGGCCAGCGCGCCGCCACCGTGGCCGGCGCCGCGCTGGGCGGTTCGATCGGCCGGGATGCAGCTCGCAAGTCCGGTCACCCGGACGAGTATCGCAAGGTCATCCGCGAAAAATGCCAGGTGCAACGCTCCTATACCCGTGAATCCGTGGCCTCGGGCTATCGGGTCACTTACCAGTACGATGGCCGGCTGTATCGCACTCACATGAACGAACATCCCGGTGACCGCATTCGCGTCCGGGTCGACGTTTCCCCGATGCCCTGAATCGGGGTCACTTCCGATCCAGCACCATCATTCTGAGCCGGGCGACGGCGATCAATCGATCGTCGTCGTCCGTAACCCGAATATCCCAGAGATGAGTCGAGCGGCCGAGGTGAATCGCCTCGGCTCTTGCTGTGATCCGCCCCTGTCGCAAGCTTCGCAGATGATTGATGGTCAGCTCCGTGCCCACCACTCCCTGGCGCTTGCGATCGACACGAATCGCTGATGCCGCACTGCCTACTGATTCGGCCAGCGCCGCAGTGGCCCCGCCGTGGAGAATACCCATGGGCTGATGCACCCGCGGAGTGACCGGCATGGAGGCCTCCAGAAAGTCTTCTCCAGCGGCCGTATACTCAATGTCCAGCTCATCCATCAGGGTATTGCGGTTGCTGGTATTGAGCATTGCCAGCAATTCGCTGCTACTGTCTTGACTCATGTTTACCCCGGCGATCAGTCGTCGCTATCGAACCCGTAGTCGATTCGATACGGAGGCGGATCCCCACCCTCGCCCTTGAGATAGTGATCCATCCAGCGCATCAGGCGCAAGCTGTAGTCCCAGCGACTGGCCGCACGCTGGTTGCCATGGCCTTCTCCACGATAAAGCACCAGGCGGACCGGCGGTGGATCTTCCTGCAAAGTCAGGTAGCGATAGAGAATCCGCGACTGTGTAGGGTCGACGCGCGGGTCGGCATCCCCGTGCAGGATCAGAATGGGCGTTTGGGCCTGCTGAGCGTAGTAGATGGGGCTGGCCTTCTTGTACATGTCCCAGTCTTCCCAGGGCCAGGTCAGGTAATGGACCAGGTAGAGTTCCTGCGGAATGTCCGAGGTGCCGAGCATGGAGATCTTGTCCGACAGGCCGACATTCATGACCGCTGCGGCAAACCGTTCGGTGTAATAGGTCGCGCCCCAGGCCGAGGCATAACCGCCATATGATCCACCGGTGATGCCGACCCGGTCGGGGTCAACCAGGCCCCGCGAAATCAGGTAGTCCACACCATCGACCAGATCATCGAATTCTTCCTTGGCCGGGCGGCCCTGCGAGGTTTCGGTGAATTCCACGCCCCGTCCAGTACTCCCGCGATAGTTCGGGTAGAACATGAAATAACCCTCTGCGGCGGCATGATGGGCGGGCAGGTTGTAGGTGGTCAGCCAGCCGTTGGAGTAATGCGCCTCCGGACCGCCGTGAACCGCCAGAATCAGCGGATAGCGTTCACCTTCCCGGTAATCGAGCGGCCAGAACAGAATGCCTTCGATCTCCAGGCCGTCAGCGGCCGGGTAGGTGATGACTTCCTGGCGAGCCAGTTGGACATCGCCCAACCATGGATTGGAATCGGTCAGGCGGGTCGGCTCGGCATCATCGATCACGAAAACTTCACCGGGGTGCTCCGATGCACTGGCCACGGTCGCCACACGACCATCGGAAGCCACTGAAATCGAGCTGAAAATCAGTCCGTCGTGCTGGAAGAAAGTGTCGTGACCCGTGCCGTCCGGAGCAATCCGTCCGAGACGTGTCTCGGTGCCTTCGTGACTGACAAAGATCATTTCATCATCGGCCAGCCAGTCCACATTCCAGACATGCCCTTCGAGACCGGGAATCAGGTTGGTCCAGTCACCCCCATCACCGGAGGCGATCATCAGCCGTCCTTCACGGGTATCGTGGATGGACTCGGTGGCCAGCAGGCTCAGGTAGGCTCCATCCGGGCTCCAGGCAATCTGTCCGAGCTTGCCCGGATTATCGACACGGCCAATTTCATCTCCAGTCGGCGTGATGATGCGGATGCGCTGAAACATCAAAGTGTCGTCGACCAGTTGGCGCGGCGTGACCACCACGGCCAGTCGGTCACCGGCCGGTGACCAGTGCACGGTTTGCACGGAACCGAAGATCTCGACCATGTCCGGTTCGGCGTCATCATCATTCAGCGAGAGTGTCCACAATCGGCGCGGTCGCCAGTCTTCCTCGTAGACGATTTGGGAAAAGCCCTTGTCAATCAGGCGCTGCTCATCGGATGGGATCTCCTCGGATGCGATCAGGGCGACCTGGTCACCGTTGGGACTGAAGCTGTAGCCGGCCACACCGGCGGGCATATCGGTCAGGCGCGTCGCTTCACCACCATCGACCGGAATGGAATACAGCTGACGAGCATTGTCTTCACCGCGGCGGGTCAGAAAGGTGATCGCCGATCCGTCCGGCTTCCAGCCGATATTACCGACGTTGACCTGGCCGGTAATGTAAGGGCGGCTGTTGCCATCCGGACCGATCACATGCAACTGGGTCCAGGGGCCACCATCGTCTTCGCGCGACAGGTCACGCGGCACCATGCGCACATAGGCAATCCTCTCGCCATCCGGGCTGATCGCCACCTGGGTCACGGCACGGGTCTTGGCGATCTGCTCCAGGGTCATGCCCTCGGCGAGCAATAAAGACGGCATGAACAAAATGATTAAAAACAGTATTTTACGATGTATATTCATAGTGTTTTCCAGGTTTATACAGTGCCCAAGCCAATTGGCATGACCGGCCTATTCTAGCAGCCTCCCTGCTCAACTGATCAGCTGCTGTTTTTAAGCCTTCAACCTTGAGTCTCAGTCGCTCAACATCTTGCCCGGATTGAAAATGCCGTCCGGATCGAACAGGCGCTTGATGCCTTTCATCAGTGCGATTTCACCGGGATCGCGCGACCAGCCCAGGTCGTCACGTTTCAAAAGTCCCACGCCGTGTTCAGCCGACACGCTGCCGTGATAGCGCTGGACCAGTTCGAACACCCTCGGGCTCAGTTTGCGTCCTGCCTTGTGGAAATCATCGATTGACCAGGATTCCGGTCGCAGGACATTCATGTGCAGGTTGCCATCACCGATGTGCCCGAACCACACCACCTCGAAATCCGGATACTCCTGCTCGACCAGATGATCCAGGTCACGAAGAAACTCCGGAACCGCAGCGATTCTTACCGACAAGTCATTCTTGTAGGGCGTGCGTGCGGCGATGGATTCGCTGATCGCTTCGCGCCAATGCCAGAGTTCCTCGGCCTGGACGCCAGACTGACTGATGGTGCCGTCGACAACCCTGCCCTGCTCGACCAGTTGCTCGAAAGTAGCCAGAGCCTTTTCCTGGTTGACCTGGTCCGGATCGTCAAACTCGACAACGGCATGAAAAGGTGCGGACTCATCCAGCGGAAAACTCAGGTCACCTGCCTCGGCAACATGCCGAACCGAGCGGTGGTCGAATATTTCGAAGGCAGACAGCTTCAACGCCTGCCGCAAACTGGCAAATGCCGGCATGATGGCGTCCAGATCGGAAAATGACAGCAACAGCACCGACTGCTCGGATGGTTGCCGAGTCAGGGCCAGTGTGGCTTCGGTAATGATGCCCAGCACCCCTTCGCTGCCGATCATCAAGTGACGCAAATCCAGTCCGGCATTGTTCTTGACCAGGCCACGATTGAGCCGGAGCACCTCACCGGCCCCGGTCACCACGGTCATCCCCAACACCCAGTCACGGGTCATTCCGTAGCGAAGCACACGAATGCCGCCGGCGTTGGTGGCGATCGAGCCACCAACCTGACTGGAATCGGCGGCCGCCCAGTCGACCGGGTAATACCAGCCCTTTTCCTCGGCCAGGTTCTGCAATTGGCCAACCGGCATGCCGGCCTGAACGCTCAAGCTGGGTTCAGTCGCATCAAACTCGATGATCTCGCGCATCTTTTCCATCGACACCACGACTTCACCAGCAGTCGCCACTGCACCCCCGGACAGGCCGGTACGCCCACCGCTGGGCACCAGCGCCCTGCCCGTTTTTCGCGCCCATTGCACCAGTTCCACTACATCTTCGGTCGAACGGGGGAAGTAAACCGCACTGGGGGATGGGGTCCAGAAACGGGTCCAGTCCTGCCCGTAGTGCTCGAGGCTGGCCGAATCCGAAAGCGATTCGATTGAAGTTATTTTGTCCACGTTGGCGTTCAAGTCTTCTCTATCCTGCGATAATCAAACTACATGGTAAATTGACAAGGGATTCATTTCTGCCAATGAGCGACAAATCGCTTTCGCTGGACAAGGACAAAATCCGCTTTCTCCTACTCGAAGGGGTCAATGAGCGCGCCGTCGAATATGTTCGCTCGGCAGGTTATACCAATATCGACATCGTTGGTCATGCGCTGTCGGACTCGGAACTGCAAAAGCGGATCGGTGATGTGCATTTTCTCGGCATTCGATCACGAAGCCAGATCACCGAAGAAATCCTGAATCAGGCCGAAAAACTGACTGCAATTGCCTGTTTTTGTATCGGAACCGATCAGGTCGACCTGACCACAGCCCGGCGGCGCGGAATACCGGTTTTCAATGCGCCATACGCCAATACCCGTTCTGTTGCCGAATTGGTGCTGGCCGAAATCATCATGCTGATGCGCGGCATACCGGCCAAGCACATGGCGGCCCATCGCGGCCAATGGCAAAAGACCGCCAGTGGCTCGCATGAAGTGCGCGGCAAGGTGCTTGGTATTGTCGGGTACGGTCACATCGGCTCTCAGCTCGGCATCCTGGCCGAAGGCCTGGGCATGAAAGTGATCTATCACGACATCGTCGACAAACTCCCGCTGGGTAACGCCGAGTCGGCCAACGGGCTGGGCGCGCTACTGGAAAAGTCCGATGTGGTCAGCCTTCACGTTCCCGATACCGCCCAAACCCGCGACATGATTGGGGAAAACGAGCTGGCTCGAATGAAGCACGGTGCTCACCTGATCAACGCTTCCCGGGGCAAGGTCGTGGATATCGACGCGCTGGCCGCGGCATTGCGCAGCGGACAACTTGGCGGTGCAGCCATCGATGTGTTTCCGGCTGAACCTGCCGATCGGGATGAAGAATTTGTCAGCCCATTGCGCGGCATGGACAATGTCCTGCTGACCCCGCACATCGGCGGCAGCACGCGCGAGGCTCAGGAAAACATCGCCCTGGATGCCGCCGCCAAGCTGGTGCGCTACTCCGACAACGGATCCACCATGGGCGCGGTCAACTTTCCCGAGGTTTCCCTTCCCGACCATGCCGGCACCCGGCGTATCATGCACATCCATCGCAATGAACCCGGTGTTTTGCAGGCGATCAATACGATCCTTTCGCAGGCCGGGATCAATATTGCCGCCCAGTACCTGCAAACCATGCCGGACGTCGGCTACGTCGTCATGGATATCGAGACACCCGATACCCCGGCCCTGGTCGCTGAGCTCGATCGCGTCCCGGCCACCATCCGGACGCGGTTTTTGTACTGACGGCTTGCAATCGGCGGAATTTCAGAGTCGACCGGGCAACCAGAGACTGAGGGCCGGCCACCAGGTGATGATCAGCAGGGCAATCAACAAGAGTCCCAGAAATGGCAAGGTGGCACGGTAGACCTTGAGGATATCGTCACCAAAGCGATGGCTGGCCAGAAAGAGGTTGATGCCGACCGGCGGCGTGCAATAGCCAATCTGGAGGTTGGCCAGGAAGATGATGCCCAGATGAACCGGGTCGACACCGAAAGCCAGGGCCACCGGAATGATTAGCGGGGCCAGGATGACCAGGGCCGAGAAAATGTCCAGCAGCATGCCGGCGACCAACAACAATACATTGACCAGCAGCAGAAACACGATGCGACTGTCAATCCAGGGTGAAACCGCCTCGAACAGGCGTTGCGGCACCCCGGCATCGATCATGATATTGGTTGATGCCAGCGACATGCCAAGGATGACCATAATGGCCCCGACCAGCACCATGGCTTCGCTGATGATGCCGGGCAATCTCGACCAGGCAATCTCGCGTCGAATCAACGCCAGGGTGATCAATACCCAGGCCGCGGTGACCACCGCCGCTTCGGTAACCAGCAACCAGCCACCATAAATTCCGCCCAGCACCACGAACGGCAACGGCAACTCCCAGCCAATGGCCTTGAGACTGGCCAGCGGTGAAACCTTATTCGCGACAACCTGTGGCGCCAGGTTTCGTTGCATCCACATCGCATAGGCCGCCAACACCACCAGCATCAACACGCCGGGAAGGATTCCGGCCAGAAACAGGTCATCGACACTGATGCCGTGCCCCGGCGCCACTTGCTGGGCCAGCACGGCATACAGGATTAACGGCAAGGATGGCGCAAACAACACGCCCAGACTGGAGCCAGTGGTGACCATGCCCAGGGCAAAACGACGCTGATAGCCGGCCTGGATCAGGGCCGGTAGCATCAGGCTGCCCAAGGCCACCACGGTAATGCCCGAGGCGCCGGTAAACGCGGTCATCAGGGCGAACATCATCAGGGCAAGAATGGCCAATCCGCCGGGTAGCCAGCCGAATGCAGCACGGGTGAAATCAACCAGGCGCTCCGGTGTCTTGCTGTGAGCCACCAGCACCCCGGCGAAGGTAAACAGCGGCAGCGCCACCAGGACCGGCAGGTCGCCGATACGCTGAAATTCCATGGCCACCAGCGTCAGGTCCAGGTCGGCGGCATGGTAGCCGCGCATGGCCCCGATTGCGATCACGGCAAACAGCGGCATGCCGATCAGAGCCAGTACCAGCAGGATCAGCAGCATCATGATGGTGTTTGGTCATCCAGAATCTCGGCCGGATCAGCGTTGACTTCATCCTGCGTCGGTCCAACCGCATGGGCCAGAAAACGTGAGGCCATCAGCACGAATCCGATCGGCACGATCAACACCACCATCCAGCTTGGCACACTGGCAAAGGCCATGGCCTGGAACTCGTATTCCAGGGCGACCAGGCGCAAACTGAACCAGGCCATGATCAGGCAGACTACAGCTGTAGCCAACATCAGCAATCGATGGAGTCCGCCCAGAAACCGCGCCGGGATCCAGCGCTGCGCAACATCAATGCGAATGTGTTTGAGCCGGGCAGCACCCACCGTGGCGGCAATCATGGCCAACCACAGCACCATGGCGCGCATGGCGCCATCGGCCCACGGCAGGGACATTCCGACCAGGTTGCGCAACACGATCTGGGTCAGACCAAGCAGGATCAAACCCAGCAAGAGGAGGGTCAAGGCACCGGTCATGAATTGATCCATGGCTCGCTCGATTCGCTCGAACAGGCCGGGAGTCGGTCTTTCAGTCACGCACGCGCTCCAGGGCTCGCTCCAATCGCTCCAGATGCGGAACGCGGATCTGACCGGCAGCGATCAATTCGCGTCGAGTCTGTGTAGCCAACTCCTGCCAGGCCCTGGCCTGCTCATCACTGGGCGTTTTCAAGGAGATTCCCTGGCGCCCAATGGCCTTGAGAGCATTGAAATTGTCTTCGCGATTGGTCTGCTCGACGCGCTCCAGGGTGGCTGCGAAAGTCGAGAGCACATGATCACGGTCGGATCGAGACAGGCGAGCCATGGTGCGCTGGTCCAGGCCGATGGTGCCAACCGTCATCAGGACCGGCAGATCCAGCATATGCCGGGCGCGGGTGTGCCATTGGAGGATGATGGCCGCCGAGGGTGTGCTCGCGAAAGTGTTGATGGCGCCGGTCTGCAATGCGGTGTAGACCTCGGCCAAAGGCAATGGCACAGGACTGACGCCGGCTTTTTTAAGGGTGCGTCGCGAAAGCACATCATCATTGGGCACCCAGACCCGCCACGCGGTCGACAGTTCGGTGCCGTCGGGAAAAGGCTGGCGACTGAACAGATAGGCGAAACCACCCAGCGAAAGTCCGGGAACAATGATGCCGGCATCGGCCAGCCCCTGGATGATCAAAGGATCGAATTCCGAGCGCAGCCCGTGCAATTCACGCTCGTCGGTAAACACGAAAGGCAGGGAATACAGGTTCACCACATCACTGACCTGGGCCAGGTCTCCCAGCGTGAATGCGCCACCCTGGAGTTGACCCAGCCGCATGCGACGCAGTACCGCCCTGGAGTCTCCCATTACGCCACCCGGGTAGTATCGCACTCGAACCCGCTGATCAGTGCGCTCAGCGATCTCCTCGGCAGCCCGCCGCAAGTCGTTCATCCAGGTCGAACCATCCGGCGCGATGGTGGCAATCCTGATCTCCTGGGTCGCCGGACTTGACCCTGGCGCCAGCACCAATGCCAATAGCAGAAAGAACCACATGATCTTCATCAGTCGAATATTTCCTCGGTCTGTTGCAGCATTCGTTGGGCCCGGGCTCGGGCGATCTGGTTGGCCAGGCGGTAAGAACGATGATCTTCGCGTTCCTCCAGAACCTGTTCTAGAAGCTCCACCCACAAGTCGCGATCAAAAACCAGGCGTGCATAGGAATCTGCCATCAACACATTGATCAACAGATTCTCACCCCCGGAATACCGCCGGGCCAATGTGTAGTATTCCCGCGCCTTGTCGGGCCGGCCGCCGGCGGCAGGTGGCCGCTGGGAGTTGAGAACCGCCAGATACAGCCACACCGCGCCGTCGTCATGGGCTGGATCACTTTCAGCCACCCAGTCCAGCAGGTTTTCCACCCTGGGCAGGTCGGCCAGCGCCGAAAAATCATCGGAATGGGCATTGATCCACGTGGTCCACGTGGTCGCCAGAACGTAAACGGCCTCCAGATCAACGGGTCTGAGGGCCTGCAGTCGGACTCGGAAACTGTCGAAATCAAGCTGGTGAAGGTCACAGAGTCGATCGGCCTGCCGGCAGGCGCCGATTTGTGCATGTTCCAGCGCTCGCTCGCTTAACCGACGTCCCGCCATCCGTCCCTGACGGTCGGATTCATTACTGAACAGCGTGGCATAACTGGCTGTCATTCGAGCCGTAGTCAGGCGCAAATCACTGTCGTTCGGACGCGACTCCAGGCGCGCCTCGAGCAACAGGATATACGCCGGCAATCCTTCCCGGATCAGCGAGGGTTCATCGTAGGCGCGTATGGCCTTCTCAAGATCGTTGGCAAAGTTGGCGGCAGCGCGATCGAACAGGACTGCACAACTACTCAGCAGTAGTGCACAGGCCATGGCTGCAAGCGCTCTCACGGCGCCTTGACCACCAAGCCTGCCGCTTCGGCGGTGTTCTGCATCAAGGTGGCCACTGTCATCGGGCCCACACCGCCGGGCACCGGCGTGATCCAGCTTGCTCGTCTGGCCACGGCATCAAAGTCCAGGTCACCGCGAATGCGGCCACTTTCATCACGGTTGATGCCAATATCGACGACGATGGTGTCGGGTGTGATCCACTCCGGATCGATCAGGTCCGGCTTGCCCACCGCCACACACAGCAGATTGCAGGCCCTGACATGTCGATCCACATGACGGCTGAAGCGATGGGCGACATTGACGGTGGCGCCGGCCAGCAGCAACTCCAGCGCCAGCGGCCGGCCGACAATATTCGATGCGCCCACGATCAGGGCATCCTTGCCCTTGACATCAATGCCATGGGCGCCCAGCAGGGTCATGACTCCGCGCGGCGTACATGGGCGCAAGGCCGGGTCTCTGAGGGCAAGCCGTCCAACGTTGAGTGGATGGAAGCCGTCGACATCCTTCTCCGGAGCGATTCGCCGGGTCACGATGCGTTCATCCAGATGACGAGGCAGTGGCAACTGGACCAGGATGCCGTTGATCCGCTCATCGGCATTGAGCTCATCGATCAGGGCCAGCAACTCTCCTCGGCCCACGCCATGCGGCAAACGATGACTGACCGAGGCAATGCCTGCCCGTTCGCAGGCGCGCACCTTGCTACCCACGTAGATTTCCGAGGCCGGATCGTCACCAATCAGCACCACGGCCAAACCAGGCTGATGTCCACTGCTGCCCCGCCCAGCCGCCACGGCTTGAGCGACATTGGCGATCAATCGATCAGCGACCGAGCGACCATCGAGAATTTTTGCTTTAGTTGCCATCTCAGGGGCGACATTGTACCGGGAAGCGGTTAGGATTGGTCCGATGTTGATTACATGAGGGTCGTGTCGTGAATATCTTCAATTACAATTTCGCAGGTTTGAACGGAACCCCGATCGCTCTGGAGCGGTTTCGCAACCATCCCATCCTGCTGGTCAATACCGCGTCCGAATGCCAATTCACGCCACAATATGCCAAGCTTCAACAGCTGCATAACGATTATCAACAATCAGGCCTGGTGATCGTTGGCATGCCGAGCAATGATTTCGGCGGCCAGGAGCCAGGCAGCGAGGAAGAGATCGCCACTTTTATCGAGGAAAACTACCAGGTCAGTTTCCCGATGACCGCCAAGTATTCGATCATCGGCATCAACGGCCACCCGTTGTTCAAGGACATGGCCCAGGAGTTCGGTGGCGATATCCTGCCGCGCACCAATTTCCACAAGTACCTGTTCAGCCGCAAGGGCGGCCTGATCGAGCACTGGCCGGGCCCGACCCCGCCGGATGACCCGGCAGTCGTTCACCAGATCACCCGCAACCTGCAATCCTGGACTCTTTAAATATCACTGGCCGCAAGTCGGACACTGCGGATCGCGGACCAGGCGGGTGGTTGAGAATTCGCCCTTGAGCGCATCGTAGCGCAGTAGTCTGTTGACCAGTGGATGACCGATTTTCAGCAGCAACTTGAGGGTTTCGGTCGCCTGCAGTGAGCCGATCACGCCCGGCATCACGCCCAGGACACCCGCCTCGGCACAGTTGGGGGCATCCTCGGGTCGGGGCGGTTCCGGGAACAGGCATTGGTAGCAGGCCGTGTTCCTGTCTCGTCCATCAAATACCGCGACCTGACCGGTAAACCGCAGGACCGCGCCGTAGACCAGGGGCTTTTCCAGGCGCACGCAGAATTCGTTGAGCAGGTAACGGGTCGGGAAATTGTCCGAACCATCGATCACCACATCGGCCGCCTCGAGCAACCCCTCGGCATTGACGGGTGAAATCCGTTCGGTGTGGGTCTCGATTCGGATGTCGGGGTTGAGTGCATGCAGCCGCTGTGCCGCCGACTCGGTCTTGAGATGCCCGACCAGATGGTCACTGTGCAGGATCTGACGTTGCAAATTGCTGCGCTCGACCCGGTCGTCATCAACCAGCACCAGCCGCCCCACTCCGGCTGCCGCCAGGTAAAGCGCAGCCGGTGAACCCAGTCCACCGGCCCCGACGATCAGCACACAGCTCTCGGCCAGTCTCTGCTGACCGGCTTCGCCGACTTCGGCAATGCTCAGATGGCGTAGATAGCGAGTACGACGAGAAGCTTCCCGGGTTTCGACCTGGTCCACCGGCAATCCGGATTGTCGCCAGGCATCAAATCCGCCCTGCATGCTGGCCACTCGTTCATAGCCCATGTGCTTGAGACTGGCGGCCGATAGGCGCGAACGATCGCCACCGGCGCACATCAGCACCAGGGGTTTGTCGATCTCGGGTACCTGGCTGCCAACTTCGAGCTCCAACATGCCTCGCGATATCAAGCGGGCGCCAGCCGCGGTCCCGGAAGCCAGTTCATGCGGTTCGCGGATGTCGATGATGAGCCCGCCCTGCTCGACCCATTCAAGCGCGCCGTTTGGCGAGATCTGCTCGATCTCCCGGCCCAGCGATGCGAGTAAGCGCTCAAGGCGTTCGCTAGCCGATTTATCTGCGTCGTCCAAGTTTCCTGGCTCGTTT
>SL_3KL_010_SEDDRAFT_10002417_pt1 | contig 17062 bp, 14 predicted proteins | sample SodLakKL_010_SED_2_FD_10381 | JGI IMG/M metagenome (IMG submission 10381) | reverse complement strand
TGCCATGGCCAATAAATACAGGCTTGTTTATTCCCAGAATTGGAGTGCCGCCGTAATTTACAAAGTTGAAACGTTCGAAAAATTCGCCTTCTACCTTCTTCAATTTCAGCATATTGTAAAAAGCTTCTGCTTCTTTCAATATTACGTTTCCTACAAATCCGTCGCAAACAATAACATCAGCTTTTTCATTATTGAAAAGATCGTTCCCTTCAATATTCCCTGCAAAATAAAAATCATTAGACCCTTTCATAAGGTCATGTGTACTTTTGGTGAGAAGGTTTCCCTTTTCCTCTTCTGCACCAATATTAAGCAGCCCAACACGAGGGGTTTCAATATTAAAAATATATTTTGAATACAGGGATCCAATAATACCATATTGGTAGAGAACATCAGGCCGGCAGTCAGGGTTAATGCCAACGTCCAGAAGAAGAGTTGATCCGCCTGTGAGCGAAGGGATTGCGGCCGATATTGTAGGCCTTATGATACCGGGAATTGATTTGATAATGAACATTGATCCTGCCATCATTGCTCCAGTATTTCCGACGCTTGCAAATGCATCAACCTGGCCGGATTTCAGTAACCCAAATCCCTTTACTATGCTTGAATCTTGTTTCTGCGAAAAGGCTTTAGAGGGATGCTCACCCATTTCAATAACTTCGGTTGTATGAATTATCTCAAAAGATGATGGGTCAAATCCCTTTTCGTTAGCAATATCAACTATTTTTCCCTTGTCACCGATTAATACCAGTTCAATATTCTCAGGCAATTCCTGGCGCGCTAGTATCGCCCCTGCTACTGTTGTGCCGGGGGCAAAGTCTCCGCCCATTACATCCAATGCTATTTTCATGAGTGATGTTCAGTTTTATAAATAAGATTCAATTAGCTACCGAAAAAAAATTTCAGCTTTCAATTCACGGGTGAGGTGTTTTGATCCAAAGAATAAAATACGCTCCCATAAAGCATAATGCTGCTTTTTGTTATGATACCCAATCCGGAATTTGAACTGCTTGAAGCTGGTATTCAGTTTAATGCTGAATACTTATCCTTCCACCTCTTTCTCAACCGCTAACTTCCCCCTGTAATGCCCACATTCGTTGCAAACCCTGTGGTATTTAACGGTTGCACCGCAATTCTGACAGGATGCCAAAGTCGGGGCAACAGCCTTGTAATGCGTTCTTCTTTTGTCTCTTCTCTGCTTGGAAATCTTTCGTTTTGGATGTGCCATTTTTAGTATTTATATTAGTTCTTGTTTTTAATTAAATTCTTCAGTTTACTCCACCTCATATCGGGTTCCCTGTTATGTTCGGGTGGAGAATGTTCTTCAAGTTTTGCAAGCATATCCTTGTTACATGTGCTGAATCCGTTCTCATCATCCGGATGTGCTCTTTTGCAGGGAGTGCTAAGGCATATGCTCTCATAAATATACTGTGCAAGGTTTATTTCCTTTTCCTGTTCATGTATATACATTACATCAACACCCTCCTCTTTTTGATCTTTCCCGGACTTGATATACAGAAAACCTTCATAGCTTACAGGAAGATCAAAACGGTCGAGGCACCTGTCGCATACAATATTAACTGTACCTGTTATACTGCAGTCACATACTATCAGGTCGCTTTTTTTATCCATGTAAATATCAGCTTCAAAATTCCCGGAAGTGAATTCAGGGTTTTGAAAGTGCTGAAAAAAAGCGTCAGCCATTTTAAAGACAAAATGATTGCAGCCCTCGCTGAGATCATTTATTTTTACTGTATATTGACTGATATTGGCCTGCATAGGAGAGTTTTCAAATTATCCGGCAAAAGTAAGAATTTATATTATAAATAAAAAAGAATTTTTGTTTCAGGATTTTGTTCCCCCCTGTAAAACAAGCAAGAACGCAATCCGGCACAAACAGTCCCAGGAGATTATTTAATTAGCAGAGGGGCAGTCTTTTTAATAAAGATTTAAATGTTCAAATATCTATTTTGAAGATAATTCTTCTTTAATGGAATTTTCAAGGGCATCAGCAAAGTAGTCATTTTTTTTCAGGATCTTCTTTGCTCCGTTTTTCATGAGTTCGCGAGCAGAATTGTGGTCAGTCTGTCCTGAAAGCACTATAACAGGCAACTTTTTATTGATACTTTTAAGCTTTTTAAGTGTTTCAAGTCCGTCTAGTGCTTCGTTCTTATTTTCGCTAAGTATATAATCAAGCACAACAAGATCAGGTTTCAGGTGCATATTGCTTATACAATCTTCACCTGAAAAAAAAGATAATATCCTGTATCCGTTTTTGCTTTGAAAAACATATTCCAGGAAATTCAGAATCATCTTGTCGTCGTCAACAAGGAATATCAGTTTGCCGGAAGACTCCATTAATAAGATTTTTGGAATGCGATCCCCCTAAAAAACAAAAAATAAAATATAAGGCAAGTTAAGAAAAACCATTTTATGATGCATGGAATTTTCAGAGTTTTTTCCGGCCAAAACTATTTTAAGTGATTTAATAAGTTTTAAATTGCAACTATTGTAAGGAATTATTTATTTATATTTTGTTGTGACTCAATTGGAAAAATATTATTAAATTTATAGAAAAAACCATTGGTTTTAAATAGAGATAAGCAGATCATTTCATTTGTCATAACCGGGTTTAACCTCCACAGTATATAAAAATGTTTTATAATTTTTATAACCTTATCCTGCACAAATGAAAAAAGAAAACAGTTATTATCTGATAGTATCCCTTGCATTTATATTGTTTTTCTTTACGGGATGCAAAAAAGATCCTTCCCTGCCTGTATTAAGCACCCATGCTGTAACAGAAATAACTTCCAGTTCCGCTAAGAGTGGAGGAAACATAACAGATGATGGTGGCGGAAATATTATTTCACGTGGTGTCGTCTGGGGTGAGTCAGAAAATCCCACGATTGAAGATAATTATGGAATGACCGGTGATGGATCGGGGACTGGTGAGTTTGCAAGTGTGATAACAGGACTTACAGAGGGCACATTGTATTACATGCGTGCATATGCCATAAACAGTGCCGGAANGGCATATGGCAACCAGGCTGAATTCAGAACCCTGAATGCTTTTTGCGGAATAGTCACTTTTATATACGGCGGTGAAGAGGTGGTCTTTGGAACAGTTGAGGGGCAGAATGGCACCTGCTGGCTCGACCGTAACCTTGGTGCTTCAAGAGTTGCCACGGCATATAATGACGATGAGGCCTATGGCGATCTTTTCCAGTGGGGCAGAATGAATGACGGCCATCAGTACAGAACGACCGGAACCACATCGACGCTAAGCAACAGTGATAATCCCGGCCATTCAAACTTTATAATTTCACCCGAATCTCCATGGGATTGGCGTGTCCCGAAGAATGATAATTTATGGCAGGGGAATGGCGGAATTAACGTATGTCCTGTCGGTTGGCGCGTACCAACTGAAGAAGAGCTGGAAAATGAGCTGCTTAGCTGGAGCAGCGAGGATTACTCAGGAGCTTTTGAAAGTCCTTTAAAGATTACTGCGGCAGGTTACCGCGGTTATTATGAGGGAGTTTTTTATCTTGTTGGTATGCGAGGCCATTACTGGACTACTACGGTCAGCGGCAGCAATGCACGCTATCTGCGTATCACAAGCGAGAATGCTCAAATGGCCGAATCTTTTAGGGCATCCGGTGCAAGTGTGCGTTGCATTAAAGACAACTAAGTGAAATTTGAAATGTTAATTGCACATTAATTCTTTTGAAATCTCATTTGACACACAAATAAAATTATTATATATTTCCGGGCCGTATTCCGGAATTCAGGTTATTAACATAACAAATTTTGTTTAAAGATGAAAGCGAAAAAAAAGTCGAGAAAATTGCTCGATGAAAGTGAAAATGACTTTAAAAAAGGAAAGAAAAAAAAGTTAACACCAGTTAAGAAAAAGAAGTCCCAGAAGANCCAGTTCTTCGATAGCATTGAAGACCTTGATGAAGATCTTACCGATTTCAGAAAAGATGAAAAGATTGATGACTATTCTGAGGATGACGGGGAGGAAGATTCCTGAAGATGCTATAATAAGCAGATAGTTTCAAGAACAACATTTTGAACCAGAAACAAGCCGTCAATTATGGCAGGCATAATCCGGTATTGTGGTTTCCCCATACCTGAAGTTAACGGTTGGCTGCAAAACAGAATTGGTAAAATCGGTTATCCAGCCGATTTTTTCATTAACAGATCGGCTAGCCTCCGAAATCAATTATTTATTCATTTTTTAATAGTTTGACCGCTCAATTTGTTCCAGATAAAGCTGTTTGTTGAAAGTGATTTTTTTGTATGCGATGATTTCATAATTTTGCCTGAAACAAAAACTTATCATGGCCGAATTTTTTGATTTAAGTTATTTTGCCCTCTTTTTCATTATTGCATTGGGAATAATTGTTGGGAAGATAAAAATCAGAGGCATCTCTTTCGATATTTCCGCTGTTATCTTTGTATCGCTTTTTTTGGGACATCACGGTGTTCTTATTCCTGAAGATTTTCAATATATAGGGCTAATACTTTTTATATTCACTGTGGGGATTCAGGCGGGTCCCGGATTTTTCGGGGCGTTTAAATCAAAAGGTATGAAGCTTGTCACTGTTGCCGGCTTGCTTGTACTTGTTGCAGCATTGACCACCGTCCTGCTGGCTTATTTGTTTAATATAGACAAAGAGATTGCAGTAGGACTCCTGACCGGTGCACTGACAAGTACTCCTGGCCTTGCTGCTGCAATTGACAAGGCCGATTCTTCGCTTGCTACAATCGGTTATGGTATAGCTTATCCGTTCGGCATTATCGGTGTGATACTTGTAGCAAGGCTTATGCCTTACCTGCTGAGGGCAGACATAAAGAAAGCGGAGGAGGAGCTAAAGGAAGAAGAAAAGAATGTTTATCCTGATATTGCCAACCGGCATTTTATAGTTGAAAATGAAAATATTTTCGGAAAAACTATAAAAGAGCTCAGGATCCGGACCATGACCGGAGCAAGTATTTCACGGGTTATGCAGGATGGCAAAACCATCACCCCTGCTCCGCAAACTGTTCTTAATAAAGGAGATTTGGTTAAAGCGGTAGGTACTCAAGATGCGCTTGAAAAGGTGCAGTTGCTGATAGGCCACTCCACCGAAAGGGAGATACCAAGAGACGATAACCTTGAAATACAATCTGTTCTGGTGACCAACAGGGATGTAGTCAACAAGACTATTGGCGAGCTTAACCTTTTGTCCAATTACAACACAACAATTACAAGAATAAGGCGAAGCGGTATAGATATAACTCCCAGTGCTTCATCACAGATAAGGCTTGGTGACAAGCTTATGATTGTCACCAACAAGGAATATTTAAATGATGTGACCAATCTTTTCGGGGACGAGGACAAAAAGCTATCAGACAGTAATTTTTTCCCGATTGCAGCAGGGATAGTCCTTGGTATTCTCTTCGGCAGAATCAATGTCCAGTTTGGTGAAAGCTTCTCGTTCAGTCCCGGACTGTCCGGCGGAGTGTTGTTTGTTGCCCTCATTTTGGGGTATATGGGAAAAACAGGACCCGTTGTATGGTCTATGTCGGCTGCTGCCAACCAGCTGTTGCGGCAGCTTGGCCTCCTTTTATTCCTGGCAACGGTGGGAACTCATGCCGGAAGCCACATTGTAGGAACGATAACCGAATACGGATTAAAAATGTTTTATGCAGGAATGATAATTACTGTAGTGCCTATGGTGGTGACCGCTTTTTTCGCCCACAAGATCCTCAAGATAAACGTACTTTCAATTTTCGGAACGCTGGCAGGGGGAATGACAAGTACCCCTGCACTTGTGGCCGTTGAACCTATTACCGAGAGTAATGAACCACAAGTTGCCTATGCCACGGTATATCCAATAGCTATGGTTCTTATAATTATTTGTGTCCAGATTATGGTCCTCGTTTAGCCGGATTACCTTTTATAGAAAGCATCTTCAATCTCTTTAGCTATTTCTCTGAAATGCAGAGAGGGGAATAATTGCGGTGCAATGTCTGCAACCCTGTCGTAATAACGTGATTTATCCAGATCATCCTTAGGCATGAAATTATGTGAAGAGTCGAAAGCATTTAAAATCACAAACAGTACACTAAGGATCAAACCCATTTTGACTGCGCCAAAAATCATACCTGCAATCCGGTTGAGAAATCCAAGCGCAATAATATCAAGCAATTTGCTAATAATGTGAGCAATTAGGGTAATAGTGATAACAATAATAAGAAAGGTTATGGTAAAAGATACAAGCTGGAGGTATGGAGTTGAAATCTCGAGTGTATCGGAAAGTAACCCTGCAGTGAGGTGAGAGAACCTGATTGCTCCCCAAACACCGACAAAAAGAGCTGCCAGGGCGGCGGCCATCATTACAAGGCCTTTTGAGAAACCCCGGTAACCGCCCCAGATAATCAGCAAAATAATTATAACATCTATATAGTTCATAAAAAAGAGGTTGATCGTTTTTTCAATTTTTCGGGTTGCCTGCAATATATAAAATAATTAATATTGCAATTGAAAATACTGGCCTCATAGTTCAAGGGATAGAACAAAAGTTTCCTAAACTTTAGATCCAGGTTCGAGTCCTGGTGAGGCTACAAAAAAGACCCTTCATGTAATTGAGCATGAGGGGCCTTAGTTTTTTTTAGTACCCCCTGAAACAGGAAAAGATCAGCACTTTTATTTATAAAACGACAAACTTATTTTTGAATATCAGTGGTCAAGAAAAATGGGTGGCACTTTATTATCACAAGTATAAGAAACAATTTTTATTTGGAAAGCGGTAAGTTACAAAGTACAAAGTTGGCAGGAAGTAAAAAAATTTGTTACTTTATTAGTTCATTACTAAATCTAAAATAATATGAAAGGCACAGTTAAATGGTTTGATTCAAGCAAGGGGTTTGGATTTATAGTATCAGAAGAGGGAGAAGATATATTTGTTCACCATTCTGACATTTTACAGGAAGGGTTTAAGAATTTGGAAGATGGGCAGGAAGTAACCTTCGAAAAAGAACAAGGGGAAAAAGGTCCACAAGCAAAAGGGGTAAAAGTTGTTGAATAGCGGCAATTTATAAGAAACTGATACTGCCAAACTTTCAGATCGTATATTTATTTGATATTTAACCGATAGGGGTTAATTCAGGTAAATGGGTTTAACCGATAATTGAGCTCTTTTTATCGGGAAGAGGTCTAAATTCTGATTTATCGGATAGTTTTTTGTTGCCATATGCCGAGCCGGGTATTACAGTTTCCTCAGCTGACAGCCAATGGCTTTACGATCATATATGTCGATGCCAAAGCATTGAACGACCGCTTTTAAGCCATCCACATTAATCGCATCATGGCAGGTTAATACTTTTTTTAGTTTTACTTGCCGTGCGGTAAAAATGGGGGAGTTCCGCATTTTTACAGTTATGAAAAAAATAGCCGGGGAGATAAATGTTGTTTTATTCTTTGATGCAACGAACTGACATTCCGGCTGTATCTGAAGTCCGCCACCTTGTAACATTGGCTACATCGTAACCCATTGCACGGTAATACCTGTTTGCACCGTCAGGTGTTGAAGTCCACCAAAAACCGATTTCCCCGATATTCCTGAAAGTACCGTCCAGCACAAAGCGGGTGCCGCCGGGTAATGCCCCGAATTCATATTCGTCTGTTGCACCTTCATTGGGGTCGGCCCAATGCTCTGTACCGGTCTCTTTCAGCTTGCCGCCGGCAACTTCCAGGCCACCTGCATAATCGGTTAGCTCAGTCCAGTCTGCATCAGAAGGCACACGCCATCCGGTTGGGCAAAGCTTCCCTGTTTCAACTGCAATCCAGTTGTAAATTGCCCCATATATCTCCCCGTTGCTCTCTTCATTGTCATACCAGGCATACGCCCCGGTGGTTTCATTGACTTTCCATTGATTGTCACCTGTTATATTCAGGATATCTGTCTCATCATTGTATTTTGTGGTTCTCAGGTTTTCCGCCATCCACACCTGGTCACCTATTTTTATTGCCACATAAAGATTACCGTCAGCATCTGTAACAGTCCCAAACAGTGTTGTAAATTGAACCTGTTCACCATAGGCAGTTCCCCAACTGTTTGTGGCATAAGCACGGGCATAATATTTGGTTTCATTGTCCAGTCCGCTTATCTCACTTGTAAATTCACCTGTTCCGTTACCATCTGAAGTGTAGCCTTCATTATCATCAAGAGTAGGATCTTCGGTTGTGCTCCATACCACTCCCCGCGCAGTTACAGGTGATCCACCGTCGTCTGTCACATTTCCCCCTCCTTTGGCCGAATCATCAGTTATATCTTCAATAGAACCAGTAGTTACTTCAGCAGGTAAATAGGCGGAAGTACTGAACTGAACCTGGTTTCCGTAGGCAGTGCCTTCACTGTTTGTGGCATATGCACGTACATAGTAGGAAGTTTCATCATCCAGACCCGTTATGCTGCTTGTAAATGTGCCGGCTCCAGTACCATCCGAAGTCTGGCCGGCATTGTCCTGCAAGGTCGGGTTTGCACTGGTACTCCATACAACGCCACGTGCTGTAATCTGTGAGCCACCGTCGTCGGTAATATTTCCCCCGCTCTTTGCACTTGTGAAAGAGATATCACTTACACTTGCAGTTGTTAATGTTGCAATTTCAATTACCGGATCACTCTCTGAATCTTTATCGCATCCGTGACTAAAAAAGACAAATATTCCTGCAAATGCCAGGAAAGGAATAAGGCGTAAAATATTTTTATTCATAACATAATACTTAAAGTTAATATTAGATTACAGGAATAAAATAAGTGTTTGAAGTAATAAATTCTGTTTTTTAAAATGTATAATTATCAGTTGTAAAAGGCTGCATTGCCAATTCCCACAGGCTTCCCATAGCATTTCATAACCCGCAGGCAAATGACTTTTGGTTGCAAGGGGTTTGTAAACAAACCAAAACAAATTATGAAAAAAAATTGTTCAGTGGTTAACAGGGGAGTGTATTTAGATAAAAATTTTGTCCAACGGCATTTTTTTGACATTAAACAGCTTCCAGGGACAGATAAAAATTTATAATTATTTATTCACCCTGTAAAGAGAGAACCCTAACACAACGAACATGTGAAAGTACCGGAGACCAGTATCTTTTTTCTATATCTGATCTTGAATTATAAACTGCCCAGTTCCAAGCGGTGGTACTAAGCCAGTATACAATTGTACCGCTTTCATCACCCGGAAGAGCGGAAAAGCCGAAATCATCACTTCCGTAATGCCTGTCGTGAGTTTCCCACCTGGGATGCTCATAAGTTGCATGCTCACCTTCCCAGGGATGATCGACCTGCCGGGCTGCTTTTAAAGCATTTCCAACTCCTCTTGTTGGTGATTCAAAGTAATTAATCAAATTAAAATTAATTTCCAGGTAATTTATCAGTTCTTCCCATTGGCTGTCACTTGGGATATGCCATCCTGCCGGACATGCACCCTGCACACCGCTGGGATTACTGTTGCTTTGAGAGGCATTGTTCATAGCAGTTTCCCAGCTGTAAAGCCTGCCAAATTTGTTATCATTGTTAATATCCTCATCATCCTCTATAGGTGTACCATCGGAATAATTATTAACCCTAAGGTTTTCAGCCATCCATTCCTGGTTGCCGATAATAACAGTTTTGTATTCATTTCCGTCAATATCTGTTACACCCTCACCGGGGATTTTTATGGGAGTTGTAGTAAAATCGAATTGCATACCATATCCGGTGCCTGCTTTATTTGTGGCATATGCCCTCACAAAATACCTGGTATCAGGCAGAAGCGAAACCAGTATCCTGGAGAATTCATCAGGTCCTTCACCTGCGCTCATTTTATAATCATCTGCTGGTGTTGGGTATTGAGAAGTACTCCAGGCAACACCTTTATCCAGAATGTTTGCCCCTCCATCGTTAATCACTTTTCCGCCAACCCGTGCTCCTCTCCAGTTTATATCGGATGGAGGAATTGTCATTATTTCAGGCAATTCTGCTGGTTGTTTTTCCTTTGAACAAGCCGGTACCAAAGCTAAGTATCCAACGAGAAAAAATATTGAGTATTTTGATTTCATTTTGCAGGTTCAATTATAACCTCTTACACAACGCATCCATAATCAGGAACGATTGTCAATTTTTTTAGATTTGACGAAAAAATAATGTTTGGAACTGAGCTTTTTAAACTTTATTCTATAGTTCCAGGACATCATTGATTTGTGCCAGCCTGAACCCCCGGTTCATTACTTCTTTGGCTTCCGGGCTCTCCGGATTGATAACCGGGTTTGTATGATTGAAATGGATAAAGATCACTTTTTCTTTTTCATTTTGCGGCAGTTCTTCAAATTCTGCCATACTTTCTATTATAAAGGGATGGGGTATTTCTGATATGTCCCTTCTATTGAGTTCTTTACCCGAATAAAATGTGGCATCCACTATTGCATAGTCCACCTTCCCTATCTCTTCTTTGATATCTCTGTCCCACTTTTCCCATTTATCGATATCGGGGATAAAAAGCACCTTTTTGTTTGGCCCTGATATTTTGTATCCCACGGTTTCAGAATACTCATCGCGATGCGGCACTAGAAAAGGTGTAACTTTGACATTATCAGTCAGCTTAACTCCCCTGCTGTTTTGCAGCTCTGTTATTTTGATGTTTTGATTGTCAACCAGCATATCCCAGGGACCGTTATTTTCCAGAAACTTTTTCATTCCGGGCATCGCAAATAGAGGCACATTGTCTGAATTCATAGCCTCTTTTCCAAGATACATCAGGCCTGTGTAATGTCCGATATGTGCATGGGTAAGGAAAATGGCATCGGGTGTTTCCGAAGAAGCCGGATCAGCAAAGTTTTTCAGCATTTTCATTTGCTCTGTTATGTCAGGCGTGGCGTCAAACAGGTATTTTTTGTTATTCTCAAAATCCACGATACCTATTGAAGTTACCTTTCTGTCTTTGTCGGGGGTTTCAAAAAGATCTGCACAACAATCGCTGTCGCAACCTATGTGGGGAGATCCCCCGTCCTGAATGGTGCCCAGGATCATTAATGCCACTTTTGCATCATTACCCAAAGGGAGGTGGTTTTCACTATCCTGAACCCCGCTTTTACAGGATGAAAATAAGAGTAATGAAAAAATTAACAGAAGTGAAGAAATTCTGTACATGAAGCCTGGTTTTAAAAACTGTATTAAAAAACGTGTTGTGCGATTCATAAATATACAAAAATTCTTTTCATTGAAATATTCCGGATAAAAAAAATTAAAAAAGGGATCAATCACTGCTGGTGAAAATTGACAAAAAATCCAATAATACAGAGCCCGGTTTGAAAATTTCCCGGTGAAGCAAATTTTTACTTCAATCAGTCTGATTTATGAATTATAAGCACCGTTACATAAACCTGATCATTTCATTGAATATCTTTATTGCATAGTTGTCGGTCATACCTGAAATGAAATCCATTATTGCCCTTCGGTAATCTTCCCGGTCGTCAATGTTGTAAACAATATGGTTTTGATATTTGACAGGCCTTTTCGCCGGGGAAATATCTGAATACTTCACCAACCATTGTCCGAATGATCCGAATAGTTCCGGATAAACCCTTTCCTGCCTGGTAAGGTGAGAGAGTGTTTCCCTCCCATCATATTGATCATCAAGTTTAACGTATATCGATTCAATTATCAGTCTTGCATATTTCCTGAAGCTTTCCAGCCGCGGGTGATGGTAAATGTTTTTGTAATTGAAATCTTTAACCCTGTTAATAAACTCCAGGTATTCGGACGAGAAAATGAGTCCGGAATCCGGATTGCTTTGAGTGCATAGATCCATTATGAACTCATGCATCAGTGCAGTGTTATTTATTTCGCTGATATTGAATTCTTCTTTTATAATGTCTTTCCTTATTATATCCTTCAGTTCCCTTATCTGCGATATATTGAGAATCTGAAGGGTCAGCGCATCTTCTATGTCCCGCCCGAGATAGGAGATCTTGTCGGCTATCCTAACTACACAACCTTCCCATGTGTAGGGGGATACTTCACCCGGTTCGGAAATATCTGACAAATTAATATACTCCTTCCTCGGATAAATTGAGTTCTCGTCAACCTCCCCGCAATGGCAAACAATTCCGTCTCTTACCGCATAGGTGAGGCTGAGGTTTTCTTCCCGGCCTTCCGGACTGGTTAGAGTTTCAAGCTTGTCTATGAAACGGAGGCTGTTTTTTTCATGCCAGAACTCTTCCCCCAGATCTTTTTTGGCAATATCTTTCAATACTTTTTCCCCTTCATGACCGAACGGGGCGTGACCCAGATCATGGCCTATGGCGATTGCATTGGCAAGTTCGGTGTTAAGTCCGAGAAACTTGCTGATAGTATAGCTCACCGAGGATACGTGATTGACATGCTCAATCCTTGTGCAAATATGATCGTTCTCGGTGGCAAAGAAAACCTGTGTCTTGTGCTTTAGTCTCCTGTATGCCTTGCAATGCAGAATCCTGTTGTAATCCCTCAGGAATGGCCCTCTTATATCTTCACGGTAATATAGTTTCCCCGGCCTTGTTGTGCACTCGTCCCACCGCGGATTACCTTTATTGCAGCTCACACCCCTGAATTTATCATTTTGCATAAATGGTTAAACTTAATTATCTCAGATTGAAGTGGACTGATATTAATTATAAAAAGTTAAATAAAATATTAATAAAACGAAAATTCTGTGTCAATTAATTAAGTTTTATTAACTTGCGGAGTCAATTTATTTGGATAAAATCTAACTAGTAAAGTTAAACAATTTATGAGCAAGGAAAATGATCCTGCCACTTCTACACCGGTTGAATGCCCTCTTGTTTGTCCCGCTTGCGGGGGGAAGCTGATTATAAAGCATCTGAACTGCGCTGATTGTGATACTGAGGTAACCGGTGAGTTTGAACTACCGCCGCTGGCAAGATTATCATCAAAAGATCTGCGTTATATAATTGATTATATAAAACTGAACGGAAATTTGAAAGAGATGGCAGTTCATTTGAATGTAAGCTATCCCACAGCAAGGAACAGGTTCAATAAAATAATAAAAATGCTGAATTCTAAAGGGTTCTGATCCCGGCAGATATATATGATCTGTAAACTGCTTATTTTTTATAATTCAGTATACCAACCTTCTGAAATATTCCGGCTGACTTTATAATTCAGTCATAGTTAAAACAATCTCTTTTTATTCTCAATGATTATCCTGTCTGACCAGTTTAATTATCTTTATGCATTATTTATGTTGTTATTTACAGCGGAAGGGGATTGATAAAATTAACTTTAACATGCTAAATGAGAAGCAATGAAAACAGCCGGAATAATCGGGGGACTGGGACCTGAAACTACAGCCCGGTTTTACCTTGATATGATTTTTGACTGTTACCGGCAAAACAGGGAAGCCAGGCCCGGCATCCTTTTATCAAGTGTTCCGTTGCCCTACCATATTGAAGAAGATCTGTTACTCAGAAATACAGGAACAGAAAGGTACATTCCCTATCTTACCGCTGAAGCAAAAAGGCTTGAAAGAGCGGGTGCGGATTTTATTGTTATGCCATGCAATTCACTTCATATTTATATTGATGAAATAAGAAATGCCGTAAAAATTCGGGTTCTCAGTATAATAGAAGAGACAGTAAAATACCTGAAAAAGAAAAATTTCAAAAGACCCGGCATCGTGGCAACCTCGGCTACCATTAATAACAGGTTATACGAAAAGGCTCTCCATGAAAGTAATATGGAACTTGTTATTCCCGATGAGGTGCAACAGGCAGAAATTAACAGGCTTATTATGAACCTGGTCATTGGACGCCGGAAAAACCGTGACAGGTATGAACTGATAAAAATAGCTGATGATCTTGAGAGAAAAGAGGCGGACTGTATTGCCCTTGCCTGTACAGATCTGCAACTGCTTATTCCTGAACACCCCCGGCTGAAAATATTCGATACCATGAAACTCTTTGCAGAAGCAACAGTAGCGGAAATACTGAAATAATCCCTCCTTTTTTTGCTGAATATTAAATGACTGGCTAATATTACAACGTTTGTCACTTTACATAAGCCTTCTGTCACCAAAAGAATGTTATTTATAAAAATTTCAATACCCAGTGTTCAATTTAATCATAATTTGAACTCGGAAATTTTTTTAAGTCAGTAAAAGCGGTCGGGTGCTATAATTTTACAATCGGGTTTAACTGACTGATGAATCCCCCAGGAAAATGCATAAAGTATAGCTGACTTATATAAAATAAAAATGCAGGATTGATAACTGCCTGGCCGTTGGACAGGCAGGAAGAGTTGGAAAAACCCGGAGATCCAAATTATGAAATCTATCAAATTTTTAGTCCTGATACTTTCAGGCCTGTTTTTTCTCTTAACATCCTCCCCAAATGTTTTAGCACAAGGAACTGTTCAGGTAACCGTATCGGGAATCCCGCCCATACTGCCGTCTCCGTATGTCAGCGATGTTGAGCGGAATTACCGGCAGGGTATGTACAGCTTCAATATTCTCTACAGCAATCCCGATCCCGATCCTGTTGCATTTATTGTTGAGATATCCCTCTCCCGTTACGGTGAGGAACTTTTCCGGATGTTATCAACCCCGGTTATCTTTACACCGGGCAACTATTTTTACGGCACCTTCCAGGAGAGTCCTGTAGTAAACTTCCCTGAAGATCCGCTTGACCTTATTTCAGGGAGGCTCCAGGAACAGGTTGTAAGAGAAGGCATTATGCCCGAGGGTGACTATATACTGGAGGTTGAGGTAAGACCTGAAGACCCGTTCCACATGATCACGTCAATTCCTTCGGTTACACCATTCCAGGTAAGGTTCCCCCAGCCTCCTGTTTTGATGTCTCCTGAAGACGGCGGTACCGCCCAGCAGGTTTTCCCCGTTTTTTCGTGGACCCCGGTTATCGGCATGATGCCTGCTTTCCAGTTTGAATATGAGATGCTTATCGTGGAAGTCCTGGAAGAGCAGACACCTTTGCAGGCAATTGAGTCAAACCGTGAGCACACAAGGATCACAACCTTGCAGCCTGCCCTTGTATATACCAATGAATATTTCCCGTTTGAACACGGAAAAGAGTATGCATGGCAGGTTCGTGCACGTGAGGTAAATGACCGGATACCTGTAAGCGACAGGGGAAGGACCGAAATATTCACTTTTACCGTGGGAGACATTCTGGAAGAAGCTGATATAGGGTTGCTTGAAAAAATTGAACTGGTAAGGGATTTTGCGGAGCTGATAAACCTTGACAACCTGGATATTACAGAAAGCGCACATTCGGTAACCCTTGACGGTACTGCAACGCTCAGACTCGATTTTTCAAATATCGGGGAGGGGTATACAGAGATTGACGTAATTTGTTACGGACTTGAAGTGCAGATCGGGGATCCCCAAAATCCCATAGTTACGGCAGGTACCGTTAGCGGTGACATAAGGGGGGAGCTTTTACCGGTTGAAGGTGCCGGAGAGATAGTTTCTCTTGAGAGGATAAGGTGGGGACTGGCGGAAGGACTGACCATAGATGCTTCCATTATCGACCCGTCAGGGCAGTTTTTTGAGGCAGAGGGTACGCTTAACCTGTCTGCTACGGGACTGCAGGGTATGATAACTGCAACCGGACCGGCAGGTGAGCCGCTGTTTCACTACGGCGAACACCCGGTTGAGCTGGCACTCAATTCGGTTACTGCAACGTTCCCGGGAGCTTTCCTTTCAGCAGATGCACAGCTTGAGTTCTTCAACGAACCTACTCCCTGTTTTATCCCGGGGATATCTCTGACAGGCGGTGGGGCTGAGATCTCTATGTCATGCCCTATCGATTTCGACCTCCCGCTGGTGCCCGGCACAGACCTTGCAACACTGCACCTCGGATCGGCAAGCGGTTATCTGTTAATCGGAGAAGAAAACCAGTCTTTTGACTATTCTTTCAGCCTGGTCAGTTCAATTAGACTCAATGCTCCCGGAGACGAACATTACAATATACCTGTATCACTCGAGTTATCGTCAGAAACCGGTGTGACTGCCGATATTCGTGCCCCTCCCATTACATATCATTCGCCGGGGATCGACCTGGGTATAGCGGATATGCACATCGGAAGCATAAACGATCCCTGGATAACTTACAACCCATCTGATAACAGCTGGAATTTCGGGTTTGAGTTTGATGCGGGACTGAAATTCCCGTCCATTGATGACCTTGAACTGCCCGACCTTTACGGCATAGAACTCGACAGGAACGGCATCCATTTCCCGAATGTCCACTTTGACGAGGATGATCTTTCGGTGGTACCTCAATTGAGCCTTGCAGGTTTCGGTGCAAGGCTCACATCCTTCACCATACCATCTTTTACATTTCCCTGGTTTGATTGGGACGGATTTCTTCCCGGACCGTGGGATTTTGAATTTGATTTTGAACTTTCATTCCCCCGGTTCCCGAATCATATGCCTTCATGCCTGCGCAGCCTTACAATTGACGTTGAAGATGCAGGTTTTTCGGGGGGACAATTATCAGCAGCCTTTCCACCAACCAGTTTCGGAGCCGATGAATGCGGGTTTGAAATCGGGGCAGGCTATGAGCTTTTTCTAAACCGTCTTGAAGGAGCTTTCACAGGCACCGCAGAACCCGGCGGTTTCGCAATTGACGGATACCTGTCGCTCGATGCATCATTGCTTTTGGGAACACCTTTCGATTGTGAAAGCGATTCACCGGTACAGCTTGGAGCAGACAATCTTACAATGAACAGCGAAGGGGTTATTTACGGCCAGCTTACCGGTATCGTTCCGGCCTGTCCTCTTGCCGTCGGGCCTTACGAAGCCATGGTCACGGAGTCAATGCTGACCTTCAGCGCAGGAGAAAACGGACAGTCGGCTCATTTACAGGCTGACGCATACCTTCAATTCCCCATGCAGTCGGGCAGCACAAACCGTTTTGACGGTGAGGTTGGTATTGATCTTATCAGCGGGGAGTTCACAGCTCTTGAATTTGTTATAGACGAGCCTTTTGTGTGGACAATCCCTGCCAGGGATGAGG
>SL_3KL_010_SEDDRAFT_10002416_pt1 | contig 17074 bp, 13 predicted proteins | sample SodLakKL_010_SED_2_FD_10381 | JGI IMG/M metagenome (IMG submission 10381) | reverse complement strand
CTTAAACCAATCAGATCATGGCACACAAAAAAGGTGTAGGTAGTACGGACAATGGACGCGACAGTAATAGTAAACGCCTGGGTGTAAAACTCTACGGCGGCCAGGAGGCTGTTGCAGGAAATATAATCGTGCGTCAGCGCGGGACCAGGTTCCACGCAGGTGACAATGTCGGAATCGGCAAAGACCACACGCTCTATGCTCTTACTGACGGAACGGTCAGGTTCAAAAAGAAAAGACTGAGAAGAACTTTTGTCTCCATCATTCCAAAAATGGAAGAGGTAGCAGAAAAGTTGGACTCTAAAATCGCTAAGGCAAAAACAGCTGCTCCAGCTAAAAAAGAGGAACCTGCAAAAGCTGAGGCTCCTAAAGTGGAAGAAACTAAAGCTGAAGAACCCAAAGCCGAGGCTCCTAAGAAAGAAGCCATCCCAGCGGATGCCGGCAAGCCTGACAACCTCAAGGTACTTGATGGCGTGGGTCCCAAATTAGCAGAAGTTCTCGCAGCCGGTGGTTTTGCTACTTTCGACTCCATAGCTTCAGCAACTGTTGATCAACTCAAAGCCATATTGGAAGAGGCGGGCAGCAGATACAAGGCATTTGACCCGACCGAATGGCCACAGCAGGCCAAACTTGCGGCAGAGGGCAAAATGGATGAACTCAAAGAACTACAAGCTAAGCTTAAAGCCGACGACCAGGAGGAGGAGTAAATTCCTACCCCGGGAACCGGGATTTAACAAATGAGAAATATGTAAGCCGGAGGGTCAATCCTTCCGGCTTTTTTTGTGTCAAAACCTCAATAACTGTATCTCACTGAGGCAGTCACAAGATTGGCAGCATTTGAAAGCACGGAATCTGACCTACCGACAAAAGCCTGCCCAAGCAACTGAATGTCCAGATTTTCTATAACCGACCAACTGACTCCCGGAGACAAAAAAACAGCGGCCTCATCAGGGTAGTAAATGGTGGCAAAAATTAAATCTACAAGTGGGTGAACCGGATAGGTCAGTTGCATGGCAATTTGGTACTTTGACAGAGAGGGGTTGTCTGGAGCAAAGTCCTCAGCAATGAGTAACAATTGATCCAATCCGCCATCTGCATTGAACAAAAACTCCGTGGTTACAAACAAACCGGATGCAAACATATAATCCCCCGAAATAGCTGCCACGAAATTGGTAGCCCGATTTCCGTTTTCCTTTTCAAAATCGGCGTAGTACATCAATTCTCCCTTGAATCCCGCTCCTTCAATACTTCCGGCCCAGCCGCCACCCAAAGCCAGTCGGTTTCTGTAGTATCCACCGATGACCTGGATATCGTAATTGCCCCAATTAAATCCGTAAAGGCCGGCAAAGATGCTGTTTCTAAAGTTTCTAGATGGACTGGCGGCAAACTCCACCCGCTCGCTTATCCCTAAATATCGCTGTACCCGGATTGCATCGGAACCCGGTCGCTCCCGGTAATCAAAGTCGTAAAAAGAGTATATGTTAAAAATATCATTGGGATTGGTGATGGTATTAATGCCCCAATTCACGCGCTGACGACCTATGCGCACATCCCAGTCATCGGCAGTGTAGCGAAAGTAAAGTCGGTCCGGTATGTAGTGCAATACCCACTTTTCCCTGGAAGCCACCATCCAGGACATATTAACCAGGCCATCATCCACATCAATTCCACTCGCATATCCCGGCAATTCTCTCACCAGATCCCCAAAAAAAGCCCGTGTTCTCATTTGCCAGTAGAACTGGACAGATTCCGATACATCGAGGCGGATATTGAGCCTGTTTTGCAACCTGTACTCCATCCAATTGCTCCTGGTCAGAGGTGGCGGGAGATCGGCGTTTATAAATACCGGATTACCCTGGAAGTATCCACTGACATCCAGGCGCTCACTCAATTGCCCGGATAAACAAAAGGGGAACAAAAGAGAGAAAATCACCAATGGTATGTTTCTCATGATTAAACTTCTTGAGTTAGTAATCCACAAGTGTCCATTCTAAAACTTTTCTTACTCTTTAAAACCTTCTTTCCTGAAGCTTTATCCCCTCCGCGTGAAACCAAATTCCTACACACCTAATCACCCAATAATCCCTCATTTCACCCAGAAGGTCAGAATTCTTGCCAAATCCCCAATTCGTCATTCGTAATTGAATAACTGTATATTTCCCATTATCACTCTTTCACAGTATTATCAGGGGTTGTGGTTTTATCGGAATGAACGGCACCATCGACCAGCGTGACCACGCGACGAGCCCTTTTAATGACACGTTGATCGTGGGTTGAAAAAACGAAGGTGACCTTTTGCTCCTCGTTCATTTTTTCCATGATGTCGAGCAGGTTCATAGCCGCTTTGGTATCCAGGTTGGCCGTAGGTTCGTCTGCTAGTATAAATCTGGGTTTTGAAGCGAGCGCCCTCGCCACAGCCACACGCTGCTGCTGTCCTCCTGACAACTCATGCGGCCTTGCATCTTTTCGGTCTCCGAGCCCCACACTTTCCAGCAATTCATCGGCGCGCTCCAACAATTCTTTCTGGGCCACCCCCTGCAACATCATTATGAAGGACACATTTTCGCGTGCAGTGAACACGGGAATCAGGTTGTAGTGCTGAAAGACAAATCCAATGTTGTGAAGGCGAAAATTTATCCGTTCCTTGTCGGAAAGTTTTGTGACTTCGACATCTCCTATAAATGATTTTCCGGAAGAAGGCATGTCGAGCGCCCCCAGCATATTTAGCAATGTGGTTTTCCCGGAACCTGAAGGTCCCACCAGGCTGGTGAACTCCCCCTTCTCGACCTGGATCGACACATCTTTTAACGCGTGCACCGGTATAGTGTCCGGGTTGTACACCTTGCAGATTTTTTCGGTTCTTATTACAGCCATAATTATGGAATTTTTATTCGTTAGATTTTTAATTATCAGGTATCTTTTTCCACTTCCATTGGATTGACCCTAAATGCCTTATAAGCCGGGTACAGAGTAGCCAACAATGTCATGGTTATCACTACCACTGTAATAGAGAAAAACTCCCCCAGGGTAATTGCCGGATAAATGACCGTGGGCCAACCGATTTCTTCGATTCCACCGGCAAAAAGGGCCAAATCCACGCCCTCTCTGTTCAATAGTGTAATGGTTCCCCAGGCAAACAGCATCCCGACGGCCGCCCCGGTAATAGTCAGCATTACCGCTTCCAGTACGATCATGAAAAAGACCCTTATTCGACTCATTCCAATACTGATGAGCATGCCAATCTCACGAATGCGCTCGAAAAGTGCCATCAACATGGTGTTGAGAATCCCAAAGGCAAGGGCGATCATTATGATCATAGTCACGATAAAGAGCATGAAAGAACCCAAAAGAACAATAGTGCCGAGTTCCGGTGAGAGTTGGTCCCAGGTTTGTGCAACCAATCCATCGAACTGTTCATTGATGGCCATCACTACACTTTCGGCCTCCTCAATATCGTGTAGCACCACTGCAATCTCGTGAAAAACCGGCTTCTCACTCAATAGTTCCTGAATATCTTTTATGTGGACAATCACATTGCCCCTGTCGTAATGGGTGGAACCCGATCTGAAAAACCCACTCACATTAAAAGCAGCCGATGCCAATTCACCATCTAACTGCTCAAAAGTCAATACGATGCGATTTCCAATTTCTATATTGTGCTCTTCAGCCAACTCAAGGCCCAGGATGACGGGATTTCTAATATCTGCATCCACGTAATCACCACTGACCAGGTTTTCGTGAAAAGTAGTGGTATTGCGCTCCCTTTCCGGATCGACCCCCATGATTCGCACCCCGGAGGTTTTTACGGGAGATTGAAACATGCCCTCAACTATGGACCGCGCAGTGTAGGAGCGGACAGACTGGTGTTCATCCAGCCAGGTGGTTAGTTTTGTAACATCAGGAAGAACCATTTCCGGTCTGTGTTCTTCCCTGAATTCGGGATGATGGGCCTGAAGATGGGCAATTTCAGAGTCGATTAAATTATCAATGCGCTGATCCAATAGGCCGGTCATGAGTCCAACCGTTACTACGCCCGCCCACAAACCTATCACAATGGCGGTTAAAAGGGCAGCACTCCGACCTTTGTTCCTCCATATGTTCCTCCAGGCAATTTTGAGAAGTATTTTCATTGGCAAAAATTTTCAATCATTCATCGGGGCCAGGCTGTAATTCTATTCACCCCGTACTTTATTTTTTTCTGCAATCAATTTATCTGCTCAGTTCATTTAAAATTCCAAAAGTGGTCACGAGCGAGAGGCGCTGATGACATCGAGTCGAATTACCCGGTACATGGGATAAACAGCTATGAGGATTGCAATAAAAAATACAATTACAGCCTGTGTATAAAACTGGTCCGGGGCAAATGACATCGGTAGTACCGGCGCCCAACCCATATCAATCACCGTTTCCGCCAACTCACCGGTCAGCTCAATCGGATACAGGTAAAAATAGTAGAGCAACAACCAGGCAAATACAACACCGGCAATCACTCCCAACAATCCGATGATAAACACCTCCAGGAAGAGTGTAAAAGCGAGCTTTAACCGTGCCATACCCACTGATATCAAAATGCCGAATTCCTTAATGCGCTCCAGTGTCATTGTGAGAATAGTCCCGAAAAATCCAAATGCAATTACGATGTACAGAATGTAGGACATCAAGTACGCCCCTACCAGGTCAAATTCCAGCAATTCGAGCAACTCCGGTATCAATTCGGGCCACGTAAACACGCGGAGTTCGCTGCCCTCCAAAAAATGACCAATATTTGCAGCAACTGCATCCGTGTGCCGGTCGCTATCCATTCCGATCAAAAGCGAGGTGACCTTATCCTCAGCGGATAGCAGCTCTCTGGCGGTTTCCAGTGGCATGTAAATGGTCCTGGAGTTCATATCGGGCAATGGGTGATCCATAATTCCCACAATTTCATAAAGACCACTGGCAGACATGCCGAATCGACCCTGTCCGATCAGAGCAATGGTATCACTCACAGACAATCCCAGCCGGTCGGAAAACCCCTGGCTCAGCACCACCCCACGCTCTCGATCATCAAAAAAACGACCATTTACCAGCCGGTCTTTAAGGCCGTTGAATTGGTGTTCTTTTTCCAGGTCCACTCCAAAGACAAAACCGCCCCTGGTGGTCTGCTCATCGGCAGCCAGCATAAAAGTTTCAATTCTCGGCAAAACAAAAGTGATGCGGTCATCCTGTTCGAGCAGTTCTCTTTCCAAATCACCGTCGTAATAAAAGGAATTGTCCAGTGAGGGCTCATTTTCAAACCGGTAGTCCTGAATCTGCAAGTATCCAGTCTGAAAGCGGGTCATATTATCCACGATCATTTCGTGGGACCCCCGGTTGATTGATTGCATAAAAACAGAGGCCACCACAGCAAATATCAGAGCAGAAATGGTAATCAGGGTCCTTCTCTTGTTCCTCCAAAGGCTCCTCCAGGCGAGTTTAAATAAAGTTTTCATCTGAAAATCCTGTTTATCTTCAAACCTTCGCCGACGGGTAATTCAATGAAAACCCATCGGTTTATTATTTTATCAGGCCCGGGAATTGGCTTCAATAAACGGGCTACTCATTTTACTTGCAATAAATCACTGCAATCGCTGCATATTTCTCCTGTCAAAAAAGTCGAGTTCAATATCGGCATCAAAATCCATTAGTTGGTATTCCAAAACGGTTTGGCGGCCCTCCTGATCCACCGGTATCACCACCATTCTAGAGGGCACTTCCCGGTCGCCAAAAGCCTTGATCTCACTAAGTTTGATCTCATTCACCAAATCGCCTCGCTGGTCGTACTGTTCCATACGCAATTGGATGTAAGTGTCTTTGGCTACCCACATTTTGACCTTGCCCCAAACTATAGGTGTTTCCGGTTTGGGAATTAATTCGAGTACATAGCAATCTCTGCCCTCGTACTCTTCAGTGCGAACCACCCGGTGCTCGTAATCTTCAATCACATCCGAGTCCCTCACGAGGTCATCGTTGGTGAAATCAGAACCCATCCAGGACTGAGACATCATAGAGGATGGAAGCCTGGTCACCCGGTCGATTCGCGGGTCGTAGGTCCAAATATTATTTTCGCGCATTAGAAAAGAAGTGCCGCGGTCTCGCGCAGGAGCTGTCACTAGAATCATGGAATAATCATTCCCAATGTGCCAGGACTTTATGGAGATTTCACGCTCGTACCTCGGGCGTTCAATGGTCATGGTCATTTCAGCATAGAGATTATCCCCGCGCATCACATCTTCCATGCGCTCGAGAATCTGCCTCGAATCCTGGGATTCCAACACTGGCAGCATGCCAAAACAAAAAATGGACAGGAAAATCAGTACTTTCATAGTTCAATAATTTTTCCGGTTAAAGAGGCGGAACTTACTTTTTCCATCCGCCCCTGTGTATTCAAAACAAGTATCAGGATGAGCAAATATTCAGTCTCACCCTCCTAATCAGACTTTTCTCTATCGGCCAGGGATTCATCCCGCAGGTCCCGCAGTCTGTCAGAAATCCATCCATAGGTGCGTATCGCATCGCGAAGACTTTCATCCGAACTGTCCTCTCGCTTTCCCCTTATTTCACGGGCTTTGTCAAAGAGGTCCAAAAGAACTCCAATCACATTGATGCGCTCTTCTAACAGGATTTCAATGGGCTGAATTTTAAAGGCATAATATGTCTTTCTGTCCCCTCGCTTCAGCCTTTTTTCGACCATTTGCAACTCAATCAAGCCATTCAAATTCTGGCTGGCCGATCCCTTGCTGATCTCTAGTGCTTTTCTGATCTCCTGAAAACTCACTGCATCGCGGTCATCAGACATCAAATATCCCAATACCATTCCGGCAGTGCGGGTAAGTCCAAGGCGCTCAAAAAACAAACCCACCTCCTGTATGTAAGCCATTCGTTTCTCTCTCATGGGTCACTCTCAATTCAGAGGCAAAGTTAATACATCTTTAGTTCAGAACCAAATGAACTTTGATTATTTTCACTACTTTTCACCGTATGTCTAAATTCTCGCATACCCTTATTCTTCTCAAACCTCTTGTTCATCTGGATTTGGCCTGGAAAAACCTGCCAGCCGGGGACTTCTACAAAATCGACTTTGGAAGTTACAATGAGTTTATGTTGTTAAACTTCCAGATGGGACACACCTAGAACTACGCAGTCCGTGCCTGGTAAGCGACAGAATACAATCAAGATTTTCTAGAAAAAATCTTTTATCAAGAATACGGATAGAGATTACATTCCTCCGTCAAACATAAAGAATGCAGCACCCAAAGTAACCCCAAAAATCACATAAAATACAATTAGGATTGCAAACCAGATTAGGGTAGCTTTGGCCCAATTCGCCTTATTTGGGTTGGCATTTCCTCCAAGTGCCCATAAAAAAAGGAGCACGATGTTGACAATGGGGATAATCATGAGCAGGATGGTAATCAACCACTCTTTAGTACTCACCACTTCCGGGTTGGATATTGGATTTTCCATGATAAAATTTTTAAATGAGTAAAAAACTATGAATCATAAAATTAAATCGATTTGCAAGAAACTATCAGCCATTAATTGCCATCAATACACCAATACTTTCGCGTCAAATTTAACATTTTTTTATATACCAGAAGGGGAACCCTAAATTTTTTCATAATTTCCACCGCTTTTTCTTAGAGACTCTCTCTAATCGCACTCCAAAATTTATCTCACAGTGAGAGCTATTGACAGCTTTTCATATCTTTACAATCAGAAACAGAGGAATTTATGAAGTCAATGATCAGGCAGGCACTAATGAAGGTGCCTCTGAATATCAACAAAAACATCACTTATGACCGGCAGACGGTAAATGTCTTGCAAAAAGCCACCGAGGTGGACTCAAACTGCGTGGATGTGGGATGTCACAAGGGAGAGTTTTTGGACAGTGTATTGAAAAACTGCCCGGATGGAAAGCATTTTGCCTTCGAGCCCATACCAGCTCTGTTTGATGATTTGAAGCAAAAATACGCTAAATCGGTCACGCTGAGTGACATCTGCCTTTCTGATACCTCTGGAGAAACCACCTTTCAATACGTAAAGAGCAACCCGGCCTACAGCGGTATTTTGCGCCGGAAGTACGATCGGTCATCTGAGCAAGTGGAACCCATCAAGGTGCAAACAGATACCCTGGACAGGGTTTTACCCGGAGATTACCCCGTGGACTTCATCAAAATGGACGTTGAGGGCGCAGAGTACAGGGTTCTGACAGGGGCGCGGAAAACTATAGAAAAATACAGGCCGGTGATCGTTTTTGAATTCGGCCTGGGCGCTGCAGACATTTACGGAGTAACCCCCACCATGATGTACAAACTGCTGCATGGAGAGCTCAACATGAAAGTAGGACTGATGAGGGATTACCTTAAAGGGCGCCAACCTATGAATGAACAAACGTTTAAAAAACATTTCTACCAGAGGCTGGATTTTTATTTCATGGCCTGGCCGTGAGCGGTTGATGGTTATTGGTCTATGGCCGATGGCTTGCTCTGAGTTTTGAGTTTTTAGTTGTGAGTTTTTAGTTATTTTTTTGGCGTAAGTCCTTCGATGACAGCATCATATCTATATTTTTGGGATTATAGATTTGGAGAAATTTCTTCTCCCCTCATACTGTATTGATGCCCCCTTTGACACCTTTCTTTGCCCCCCACCCCCCCAATGCTTTGGGGCCAGACTATGCTTTGGGGAGGTGGAGAGACCAATAATCCCTACACAACGAACCTCCCAAAAATCATAACCCTGCCCAGAATTCAAGAAATTTCGCCAAAAAAATTGTCCATTGTCCATTGTCCACTGTCAATTGAACTTTCTGTGACCTCTGTTCCACTGTGTTGGACCATTTCCCCCCAAAGCATTGGGGGCAGGCTAGTTATGAATTGGTGAGTCTGTGAGTTAGTGAGTTGTTTGCGAGGCCGCTACCTCAATGTAGCAGGCAGTAGATCTTTATACTGGGGTTTTTGGTTCTTGAAGATATTTTGAAAAAACGCTTCATAGCGATAGGCAGAAATCCTGTAGGAATGAAATGATTATAAAAATTGATCCGTACGAAAACACGAACCCCGTAGGGGTGGCATGATTTTAAAAACGCCTCTAACAAAAATTGAACCCACTGCGGCCTTTGCCTGCTCCGTGGCTTTTGCACGCAACCAGGATCCAAGCCAAAGAATTACCGCTGGATTCCTCATCCCTGACAGCGAATTAGAATTCTCGCCCGAAAAACCATTTCGTAATTATGTAAATCCTAAAATATCTGAATCACAAATCACAGAAATAGGAGGCAAGCTGATTTTTCGGAGATAATTCAGTGGGCACAAATCAATTACCAACTGCTGCCGCCACCGCCGCCGAAGCCGCCACCTGAGGAGAATCCGCCGCCACCGAAGCCGCTTCCGCCTCCACCCGACCAGGAAGAAGCTCCACTGCCACTACTTGATGGAGGTGGCATACTTAAGTCGTAATTCATGCGGTGCATACTTCGCACCAGGGCGTCAGTAAAAACGATGGTGCTGAAAGTAGATCTGCGGTCCCTGCCCTTGTACCAGTCCGGTGGCTCAGTCATAATTCCCTCAAATTTTTCGGCCCACTGCTTACCGAGGCCGAATACGATTGCGTAGGCGATGGTAGAGTCAAAATAGCCGGGATTTTCGCGGTACAATGCCTTGATTCTGTCAATTTCAGCCGTGCGCACAAACTCCCTGAAACCGAGCAACTTTTGGTATTTTTTCATGCCAAAAGGTCCTTTCTTGGGCATAATCCGACCGAAGAAGACCAGTACAAAACCTGCCAGCAGCGGGGAAACACCCCAGGACCAATGCCCTGTAAAAAAGGCAAATACCAATCCGACAATTCCGGCCACCATGGACAGAATCCCGAGTCCGATCAATCCACAGCCAAATCCACGTGAACCGGGTGCGTAAAAATCGTGCTGCTTGCTGTATAGCATCAGCTCTTTGTAGGCCCTCATCATAGTGCGCGAAAAGCGGGACCTCAACTCACTGAGCTTTACCTCGTCCCTGAAAAATATTCCATTGAAGAATGTCCTTTCGAAACCTCTGGCACTTGCAGGAAGGTCTTTTTTCTTCCGGAGCTTGTAGCTCATCTTCTTATTTTCCTGAATCTCTTCCACTTCAAGGTATCCCTTTCCGGCCCAGTAGTAGATCAGAGAAACCAGGTCTTTTTTATGCAACTTGTCATCCCACAGAAGACCTGCTTCTGCTGAAGTGATTTTTTGGGGAGGATAAAACTGTACCACCACGGCCTCTTTGCGGTTTCTTCCAAAGCGGTCCCAGAGCAAATACAGCACGAGTACCAACAACAAAAGCCACCAGATGGGAAAATTATTTCTGAAAATCAGATAGAGTGCAGAACCTATGGGCAAGTCACCCGCAAAGCCCTCGTGACCACTTACCTTCAATGTCATTGAACTGCCTGGTGGGATCACCAAATCGGGCTGGTCACTCACAAAAATTCCCTCCCTGAGATTAAGTGTCAGGGTTTCATTTTGGTCAATCAATAACTCAGCGGAAATATCTGAGCGGTCAAAACCATCCGGTGGAATTAATTCAACCTCAATGTTCCTAATCGGTTCGGTGGTTTTACTGACTACTGGCACCTCCACGACCGACCTGCCGTTTTCACTCCTGAAAAGACCGCGGTACAGCACAGTGGCCGACGGATTCCAGTTCATCTCAGCCCGCACCCCTTCCGGAGCTGTGAGTACTCGGCGGCTACCCCACACTCTGTTTTGCCAGTCACCTTTCTCAGTGGAAAATTCAGTCACCGGTGCAATTCGTCCATCCATGAGGTTCCAGGATGGAATTTTCAGATGACCGTTAAATTCTTCCGGATTGTAACTGTATCTATTGAGGAACACAGGTTCAAAGGTGAAAGCCGTTCCTGGGAAGGGGTGCTCTACGGTCCACTCATAATGGAGCTCCACACCCTGTCTGTTGTCCATTTCGGCGCGGATATGCATCCTGTCCACCAAAAAATCTTTTCCAAACAATCCCGGTGGCTGCATTGCTTCGTCGTAAAAACCTTTTTCCACATCGGTTTCCATGGCCAGGTAATCCAGGCGATATGCGGGATAGGAGGCATTTGCAATAAGCGAACTTTCGTCTGCTCTCTGAAATAAATCGGGAAGGGAAACCCTCCCTGAGGAAGATGCCACCCGGCCGGTAAAGGGAGCATTCAACTCCACCCGGATATTTTCAACGGGTTCTTGAGGGTAAAATCCAGAGGGTGTCAATCTCACCTTATCCACATTGTTACCAACTGTAGTACCGCCCCAAAGGTCATAAGTCAGAGAAACCGATACTTCGTCGGAAAACTCAGACTGGTCTGTCCTGAAAAACCGGATGTAGGTGTCGTTTCCCCTCCTTCTCAATTCGTAGTCAAGCAGTTGATCATTGCTTTCTACTGACAGGTTTTTGGGAAGGGGAAAAATGGCAAGGCCGGTCAGAGGAGAGGAAAACGCCCTACCTGCTATTCTGGAGAACGAACTTCGGCCCTCCAGAAATTCAACGGTCATGGATTCCCGAACTTCAAAATAGCCCCCGGTGCCAATATCTGCAAAGTACCGGTGCTCTCTCACGACAAAATGAGTGGCAAATTTATCTATGGGCGTATGAATGGAAGTAAATTGATTTTTTGGGTGGCGCGTCGCCAGCGAGATACCTTCAAAGCGACCCAACGGTTGAGTCAACTCCCCGGAAATCCGGTTCTGCTCCACATTCACATTCATATCTCGTTGCCTCGCACCTATTCTTCCTGTGGCGTAAACTACATCTCTCTGATTAAAAGATAGCCCTTCCTCAGCCTCAATTGAAAAGCTGGCATTGTGAATGTCAGTGTTCCAGTGATGTCCAATGATATTCCAACTGAACTCCACGTGGTCCCTGAATTCGTTAATCGCACCCCAAACCGTGTAGGAAATGGTGTAGCGCTGGTCTCCTGTGATTCGCTTATCCGGGTCACCAATTCTGATTCGCATATGATCACCCTCCATAAAATAGGTGAAGGGATGGTCGTCCACACGGATGTCTTCGACCACAATCTCATAGAGTTCGGGACCTATGGGTCTGATCGCTCTGTCTTCTCCTCTGCCACCCTCTTCTCGATACCGAACCGGAATATCTCTAAGAATACCGCGACGGGACTCGGAAAAAGTTAGGTCAATAGTTTCCACTACATTAAAGGATCCGTTTCTATTCAACTCAATCTGCACATCGTAATTCCGGATGTAAAATGCCTCTGCCTTGAGTTCAAGATTTCCAAGGAGCAGGATTACAACAACAATAACAAGAAGTCCGAATTTACGATGCATAGTAATAGTTTAAAATTTTACACTGGGTGCCTCACGTTGAGAGTGGTCATCCAGTTCAAAAAACTGATAGGGCGTGAAGTTGAAAGCTCCGGCGATAATGTTGGCCGGGAAAACTGCAATTCCAGTATTGAATTCCCTAACCGTGGCATTGTAGTATCGGCGCGACATCTGAATTTCATCTTCAATTCCGGTCAACTGCTGCTGAAATTTCAAAAAGTTGGAATTGGCCTTGAGGTCGGGATAATTTTCCGCCAGTGCAAAAACGGACCTCAGCGCACCGGTCAATTGATTTTCCGCGGCGATTTTCTCTCCCTTACCTCCGGCATTTAATGCTCTTGCGCGGGCATCGGCCACATTATCAAAAATCTCTTTCTCGTGTTTGGCATAACCCTTAACCGTTTCCAGGAGGTTTGGAATAAGATCGTACCGGCGCTTGAGTTGGACATCAATTCCACTCCAACTATCCTCCACTTTGTTTTTCAAGCGGATAAATCTATTGTAGTAATTGATCCCCATAAAAATGAGAAGCAAACCAATTCCACCAATTACTAAAAGAGCTATTAACATAATTAAGGAGTATTAGAAATTAAAAGTGGAGCAACCGGTTATCCTGATTTTGTTAAGGATAGTAACCCATTGCTCCACCGGTAATATTAGTTATGAAGTATTATTCTACAGAAAACAATGCCGGATCGAGACCGGTATTGACTTCCAATTTCTCAGTTTCCATTTCAATCGGCATGGGTCCCACTCCGGTCAGTGAAACTTTGTATGGGAAATACACACCGGAGACTTCTTTGTAATCGTGAAAATCAGAGGTAATGGTTTGGGTCTGTCCCATTTGCTCCATGGTAACCGACTCCCTAACCTTCAGGAAGGTCTCCATATCGTAGTATTCATCCACAACCGTTCCATCGGCGGTGGTGACTCTGATTCGGTACGCATCTTTTCCTTCGATTCGCTCCACACCTCTCAGTTCCATTTCCACATCACCATCCAGATAGGAGAGTTCCCTTACAATTTTGGCTCGCTGGCGCTGACCTTCAATGTCGCTTTCGGGGGTGGGCATTCTTTGACCCATGGAAGAGCTGTATCCTGCTTCTCCGTCAAAAACCTCTCTTTGCAATACATTTCCGGCCATTTCCACTTCCATAAGCATTTTATAAGGAGTCTTTTTTCTGGTAGTCTCCTTTATACTGGAACCCATCATTTCAGCGGTTCGAACAATGGTAATATCCTCAATGGCTTTGATGGCATCTTTTCCACCAATAGCATCTATATATTGAGAGATGACCCATTCAGCGGTTACACTCTCATCCAGTTCCACATCGCTTTTTTCGATGGGGCGTGCAAAGGCATCGTAAAAGTGTACCTGTCCATCGTGGGCAAACCTAAGCAGTCTCTCAGGGATTTCATCTTCATTTCCTGCAACCAGAATGTGGGCATTCCCGGGTTTGATATACTTCCTGGCCATCTCCTGCACGTCCTCAGCAGTTACGGCCATCAATCTCTCCAGGTAGGTAGCATAGTAGTCTTCAGGCAAGTTAAAACGCTCTATATTGAGTGCAAATCGAGCGACCGTTTGCGGACTTTCAAGAGAACGGGCAAAGCTTCCGTTCATAAAGTTTTTAATGAGCTCAAGGCTCCTCTCATCCACCGGTTCATTGACCATTCGCTCCATTTCGTAGAGCACTTCTACTATGGCACTATCGGTAACATTATTTCCTACTTCTGCTCCGGCCGAAAAAGTACCAACCAATCGGTCCGTGCTGAGGCGAGATCTGGCTCCATAAGTATATCCCTTGTCCTCACGCAGATTTTGCATTAGTCTGCCGGAGAAGACACCTCCACCGAGAATACTGTTCATCACGCTTGCCTTAATGGCATCGGGATGACCGGGGGTGAGTTCTACGGGATATGACACTCTGAAAACAGACTGCACCGCTCCAGGTCTATTGGCAAAAGAAACTCTCAGCCCATCAGGAGCTTGAGGAGTCTCATACTCATGGGATGGGACCTCACCAGCCTCCCAATCACCGAGAAAGCGCTGGGTGAGTTCTTTGGCCTCCTCCACGTTGATATTTCCTACAATTACCAGGAAGCCAACATTGGGCTTAAAGTAGGTATTGTAATAATCCACGATATGGTCTCTGGTTATGTTTTCAATAGTTTCCTCTGTCATTACTTCCCCGTAGGGATGGTTGGGAAAGAGAATGGCTGAAGAGAGGTTGCTAACGATGGCTTGTGCATCCGTGGGAACAGTGGACAGTCCTGATTTAGACTGGGTTATTGCTCTGTCCAGCTCTTCCTGTGGAAAAGTGGGATTCTGCAAAACATCTGCCATCAATTCCATCAAAGTCTCTGAATGCCTGGCAAGTGCACTACCGAATACCCCTCTTGAGGATGCGGAAAGACTTGCACCTATGAAATCGATTTCATTGTCCAGAGTTGCTTTATCTCTGTTTGTTGTACCCGACCTCAATTGTGAGCCAAACATAGAGACATAGCCGGCAGCATCACCCTCCATCACAGGATCAATATTCAGGGTTAGATTGAAACTGATACGAGGGCTTCGTTCATTTTCCACCACAATAACCCTTAGGCCATTATCCATTGTAAAGGCTTCATAATCACCAATTTGTATGGTCGGAGCCGGTCCGGGCTCGGGCTGGACAGACCGGTCAATTTGTGCTGCAAGAGTACCGCAAAAAGCAAATACCGCCGCAAATATTATAATTATATTCTTCATTTTGATATTATTTCAGTTAAACATTTTATGAACAATCCTTGCATATATTTTTATATGGAAAAATCGTATTAATTTGTTGGTTTGGGTAGATAATAAATTACAACTCTGCGATCCGGGTTGAAGAACTCAATGGCTGCACGGTTCAAATCTTCTTTGGTGATCGCCATGTAACGATCAATCTCGGTATTGATCAAATTGGCATCACCGTGCATTAGATGAAGGCTGGCCAAATTAGAAGCCAGTCTTCCCATGGTAGTATTGTCTCCTACCTTCTGGGTCTCAAACTGATTGTAAAGTTTTTGAAGTTCTTCAGCAGTTATCATCTCCTGACGAACTTTATCGACCTCGGCATCAATGGCCGCCTCCAGGTCTGCAATGTCAACACCCATATTGGGCAGGGCAAAAATAATGAACAATCCCGGGTCTTCCAGACCGAGTGGAATGGCCTGGACTGTCAGTGCCAACTCCTGCTCAATTACAAGCGACCTGTACAAGCGGCTACTCTGTCCACTGGAAAGTAGATTTCCTAACATATCCACGGCATAGTAGTCAGGCTCTCCCATCGCGGGGATTTGGTAGGCGTGGATTATAGCCGGAAGTTGGATATTGTCATAGACTGTATCTCTCTTTTCATAAGTAAGCGGGGGCTCTACCACATCAGGTCTCCTAATCTCCTGTTCACCCTTTGGTATGTCACCAAAATAATCATCAATCATTCTCTTTGTCTCATCGATGTCAATGTCACCGGCAACTACGAGTACTGCATTGTTAGGCACGTAAAACATGTTGTGAAATTCAGCGAACTCATGTACCTCTGCATTTCTTATGTGTTCGTCCTTACCCAGTACATCCCACTGATAGGGGTGCTCACTGAACGCCCTCTTTATGGTTTCAGTTAAAATTCTACCATAGGGTCTGTTGTCACGAGTTTGCTTCATCTCCTCTGTAACCACATCTTTTTCAATGGCCACACCAATAGAATCCACCACAGGGTGAAGCATTCGCTCGGACTCCAACCACAGGCCGAGCTCCAACTGATTGGATGGCATCAGCACAAAGTAATTGGTGATGTCAAAACTCGTCCAGGCATTGAGTGAACCACCGGCCTTCTCAACTATCTCTGAAAATTCACCCCTTCCGATGTGCTCTGTACCCTGAAACATCAAGTGCTCAAAAAAGTGAGCAAAACCAGTACGATCTGGGGTTTCATTTTTGGAACCCACATGATACATCACATTCACCGCAACCACCGGAGTGGTGTTATCCTGGTGCAGTATCACATGAAGCCCGTTATCGAGGGTGTACTCCTCAAATTCTATGGCCGGTCTTTGTGCCAGGGCCATGGAGGATCCCACAAGAAGGAAGACCAATGCAAACAAAACGTTTTTCATATTAAATCTTTTTTTAATGTTAATATTCTGAATATCAGTTTATTTCATTGCAAAATAACGAAATAATCACGGATTATTCGCATAGATTTAGACCAATTATTGTTTTTGCTCTACAAAATCACCGCAAACAGTCAAACTTGTAGATTAATATTGGATGACCTTTTTGTGGTCTTCGGATTTTCATTGTACCCTTGCAATATTTGCTTCGTCATGAGAAAACAGGCGGTTAATGGCTGATGGCCTGGTTGGTCCCGCCAAAGGATTGCCTGCCCCCAATCCTTTGGTGGGAGGGCAAGCTGATGGTTGATGGCTTACTGACAGCGCTACATTTATTTAGTCGGCAATATATCTAATCGTGGGGGTTGTTGGTTTTTGGGGATTTTTCTGGGTAAAAAGTTTTCTTTGCGACTCTGCGGGGATTCTTCACTTTCCCATTTACTCACCGCGGAGTACTCAGAGAACGCAAAGGAAATCGCTGAGCTTTTCTCTGCGCATTCTCCGCGAACTTCGCGACCTCTGCGGTGAACCTGATGAGTTGATGGCTAATGGTTGATGGCTGATGGCTTTTGAAAGCGTAAGTATCTTATCTTCGGT
>SL_3KL_010_SEDDRAFT_10002415_pt1 | contig 17075 bp, 13 predicted proteins | sample SodLakKL_010_SED_2_FD_10381 | JGI IMG/M metagenome (IMG submission 10381) | reverse complement strand
ACTGAGCCCGAAGAAGAGCGAGACGGGCACAAAAATCGCAGTGGATATCGCCAGGTGAATCAGTCCAACACCCAGCACCTCCTTTTGCAGAATTCCCTTCAGGCTGATGTGCAGGCCCACCGTGAATAGCAGAAAAATAACCCCGAGGTGGGCAATTTCGTGCAAAAGGCTTCCCGCTTCATAAGGTGTAAAAGAGAGCCCGATTCCGGCCAGGAGGTATCCGACAAGGGGAGGAATATGGAAGCGATTTAAAAGAACACCTAACAGAAAGGCAAGACCAATCCAGACAATATCCATAACAAAGAATTCAGGTTAGTGTGCAGTAAACTGCTGTATGAGACAGAATATAGGAATCTTCAAGGAGGTATTGAAAAAAAGAGGTTTATTTTACTCAAGTTTATCAGAGATTTCACTATCTGGAATAAGGAGATCCCTCGAATACGTCGCGACAAAAAGTGTCGGGACACCGCTCGAAATGACAAGGTGTGTGTAGTAAAGGGTCTGCATCATCGCAACCCCAGCTGCCACATATAAAATCGCACTGAAATCGTTGATTTTAAATGCATTATTATTCACTTTACTTTTCTACATCATCGATATATAAAAAAAATACAAATATACTTACCGGAAAAGATGCAGGAAGAACTTGATGTTCTTTCACGGCGGCGCGGTATAAGTAAGAGTGAGATTATCAGGGAGGCCGTAACGGAGTATCTGTCTGACCATTCGAAAACTGAGATTCAGGAAAAGCTGAAGGCCGGTGCAGGCTTGTGGAAGGAGCGAAAAGATTTGCCCGATTTGTCTGAATTGCGCCGTGAGTTTGATCGGCTGAACTAAACCATAGCGAATGAACGGCTGTAATCATCGATTACCTGAAGGGGCATGAAAAAGCCGTTGGTTTTTTCCAATCAATTCGGGGAGATTTTTATGTGTCAGCCATCACAATTGCAGAACTATATTCCGGCCTGAAAGGGCGAAAAGAGAAGTCAGATCTTGAGTACTTTTTATCTCTTTTTGATGTGATTCCTGTTTCAAAAGATATTGCCACAGAAGCCGGATTACTGCGGCGCAAATGGCACCGAAGTCACGATATGGGTCTCGCCGATGCACTAATTGCCGCAACTGCAGCCAGCAATAACATGACACTCTACAGCCTGAATGAAAAGCACTATGGAATGCTGGATATTTTGGAAGTTCCTTATCGTAAATAATTCAAGACATCAGACCTCCAAGGTCTTCTTAAACCTTGGAGGTCTTAGACGAGCTTACTTTTCTAATGATTTTATACACTCCGCAGGAATCATTATAGGTAACCGTTCTGATGTTTTCCTCTGATCTGAAATATTTCTGGTTATAAAGTTGCCAGCTCCATGGTTCGGAGCGGTATAATATTGAAGAGCGTCTTCTTTGTCTTTTCGTAGAAGTAGAACGCGCCCGGTATTTTCTTTATTCCACCGATCCAAACTCCACCAACCGCACTTTCACCATCCCTTCACCGCTGATAGCAAACCCTGTAGTACCCGGCTCCATTTCATCAGCGTGAGTGTGAACAATGGTATTGCCGTTTTGATAACCGTAAAAGTGACGGCCGGAAGCGGTGACTCTGAACGTGTGCCAACCGTCAGTATAAATGCTTCCTGAGCCGAGAACATTATCGGATCCGTTGATGATCTGCCCCTGCGACAGCTCTCCACCGCTCATGCGGATATACTGGTAGTTCTCACTGTCGCTGAAGTGGTGAATCAGCTTGAACTCACCGTCAAAATCTGAGAGATTGACTTCGGTACGTCCGTCAATAGTACGCAGTTCACCGCCGGTATGGATGTAGGTCATTTCAGTGGGCGCAGTCAACTCGAGGTGGGAGCGACCATCCTCGCGGCCGGTATCTGTTTTAATGTTGTTATCGCCATCTATGGTGAAGTATTCAGAGAGAGCTTCACCGGCACCGGCTCCGATTCGCCAGGTCCACGAACCGTCATCCCGGACTTCAGGCCCGGCCTCTTCACGGAACTGAGCAAGACGCTGTTCCAGGCTTTCGATCTGCTGCTCCATCCGGTCGATCTCACCCACGGCCACACCGTGCTTGTATACCAGCTCTGCACCACGCTCACCAGTATACCAAAGCATCCCGGCCCCGCCAAAGCCGATAAGAACAAAGAGTGGGAGAAGAAAACCTTTCTCAAGCTCTTTCCACCAGGTAGCAAACCGGATGGCGGTAAAAGCGAGGAAGTAGATCAGCGTATAGAGTGCCCAGTCTTCGTGGGTAGTGACCACGGGTATGGCATCGCCGGTTACCGATACAGTTTCAACCGCCCGGCGGCCTGACCAAAACGCAGCGATCAATCCCACCGAACCTGTGGCATACAGCGCAAGCACCGCTTTTTGAAGCCAGCTTTCTTTTTTGAAATAAAGCCGGGCTGCATCAAAAAGTACGGCAATCACGAGCAGTGCAATTGGAAAGTGAACAACTAATGGGTGTATGTTGGGTATCCAGTCGGGGATCATGGTTTTATATTTAGTTTAATGTAGATTTAAAGATCTTCAAATTTTCTCCTGCACTCCGAAGCTTTTTTGATCCATGAAGCTTTAGCGAAGTAGATAGCGTAGGAGGGAAAACCCTGGAGGTCTTGACTTTTTAAATTCTGCATCTAAGACAGTTTGGCCCTTTGCATCAACATGGCGTTGATGGCTACAATCACTGTAGAGGCACTCATAAAGACGGCTCCCACGGCCGGGGTCAGCAAAATGCCTGCCGTGTAGGCAACACCGGCGGCTAGCGGAATGGCTACGACGTTGTAACCGGTTGCCCAGAACAGGTTCTGAATCATCTTGCGATACGTAATGCTGGAAAGCTGCAGTGCGCGTGTCACATCTTCCGGATCATCCTCCACCAGTACCAGGTCGGCAGATTCGATGGCAACGTTCGTACCCGCGCCGATCGCGATGCCGAGGTTCGACTGTGCGAGGGCGGGGGCGTCGTTAATACCGTCGCCTACAAACGAGATCTGTTTTCCCTCATCCTGCAAGCGGGATACAATCTCGGCCTTTTCACCGGGCAGCACACGGGCGTAGTATCGTTCGATGCCGAGTTCTCCTGCCACGGTTTTCGCCACAGCCTCCGCATCACCGGTAATCATCACCGACTCAACGCCCATCTCTTTGAGCGCCTTCACGGCCGCCTTTGCGCTTGGGCGTACCTGATCGGCCAGCGCGATGAGGGCAATCACTTCGTTCTCATCCATCAGCGCGATCACGCTTTCGCCGCGTTCGTTTACGTCATCAAACGGTTCCTGGAGCTCATCGGGGAAACCGATATCAAACTCCTCCCGCCACTCCAGCCGGCCGATCCGGTACGTTTTTCCATCAAGCTTACCACTCACACCTTTGCCTGCTGATACTTCAAAATCTTTTACGGATGGTGGTTCCAAGTCACGATTCCGGGCAGCCTTTACAATAGCAGCGGCCAGGTGATGCTCGGAGCGGTTTTCGAGCGCTGCTGCCAAACTTAACGCTTCGTTTTCCTCAAGGCCGTTCGTGTGTATGGATTGTACAACATGTTCTCCTTTCGTGAGTGTGCCTGTTTTATCGAAGCAGACCACCCCGATATCGCGTGCACGCTCGAAGGCCTCACGGTTACGTACCAGGATGCCGTTTTGTGCCGACATAGAAGTTCCATTAACAACTACCAGCGGAATTGCCAATCCAAGTGCGTGAGGACACGCCATCACCAGTACCGTTACAGTACGGACGAGTGCAAAGTTGAACTCAAATCCGATGAGCAGCCAGGTAACGAGTGTGACTGATCCGGCCCCGATGGCAATCATGGTAAGCCAGAAAGCCGCGCGATCGGCGAGATTCTGGAATTTACTTCGCGTTTGCTGAGCCTCTTTAACCAGCCGCTGCACCTGACTCAACGTGGTTTCGTCACCCGTTCGAGTGATCTTTACGGTCAGCGCTCCTTCACCGTTTACGCCACCGGCCACAACTTCATCCTCTTCTTTCTTTGGAACGGGTTTTGATTCACCGGTCAGAAAGGCTTCATCAACACTTGAGGAGCCATCCACTACCACACCGTCGGCCGGAATCTGGTCGCCGGGACGGATCAGGATGCGATCACCCTCACGGAGCTCATGTACCGGAACGGTTTCGGTGTTCCCGTCATCGAGCAGCCGCCGAGCATCATTCGGTACAAGCTCGGCCAGGTGTTCCAGCGCCTTGCTCGCGCCCTCCACCGATGCCATCTCAATCCAGTGGCCCAGCAGCATGATGACAATCAATGTGGACAATTCCCAGTAGAGCTCCATTCCGGACAGGCCGAGTGTGACGGCTACACTGTAGATGTAGGCAACGGTAATCGCAAGTGAAATAAGCGTCATCATTCCCGGTTGTTTAGCCTGAATCTCGTGAACAAATCCTTTCAGGAACGGCCAGCCGCCGTAGAAGAACAAAATCGATCCGAATACCGGTGCTACCCATTCCGCGCCCGGAAAGCTGATCGCTTCGTATCCAAACCATCCCTGGAACGCTTCGGATAGATAGAGAATAGGCAGTGTTAGTGCAAGACTCACCCAAAACCTGTTTCGAAACACTTCCGGGCTGTGGTGATCGTGATCACTGTGGTCATGGCCACCCCCGTGTGAATCATGGCCGTGATCGTGATCATGATGATCATGGGAATGATGTTCATGATTGTGATTTTTGTGGTGATTGTGTTCTGCGTTCATGGTTTTCTCCGGTATTTTAATATCTCTTCAAATTATTGCATTTCAACACTTTAATATACATACTGGCTGGCAGTTGCCTGTCATTATAAGATTACGCTGTTGTGTAAAACTTTTAGGTTTACAAAACTGATTCACCTTCAATACCGGTGCGAATGCTCATTGCGGTGTTTATATCCGAACTGTAAATAATGCCATCTCCTTTATTATTGGTGGAGGCTGACTGTTGAATGATCTGTATCACCTCTTTTTCCTGTTTATCTGAAACAAGAATTTCAATTTTGGTAACCTTTGAATGCAGAAATGGAAAATCGAGAGTGGCATTCAGTTTGTCAGGGTCGCCGTGATTTCCAATTCCCTCACCGTGATATACGGTGATGCAGCAATACCCTTCAGATCTCAGGTTTCCGTAAACTTTTTCGAACATTTCCGGCCGGATCATCGCTTTGATTTCTTTCATAATGGCCTCTTTTTTTGATTCTAAACCCTCCATGAGGACTAAAACCCCTGGAGGATTTGGTTTTAATTAAGACTCAATTCTTTCAATCACCTCTCCGCATCCCAACATGGTGTCTGGCAGGTAGGGATTTTGGATTCGTTCCTCGCGGCTGAGCCAGCTTCCTCCATCGTTATCAAGAGCCATCGGGCAGCTCTGTACATAAACCACGCCCTCAACCCCAAATCGCTGTGCTGCTTCAGCAAGCTCTTCAGAGAGGGATCGGAAATGTGTACGTAGTTCATCAAGGTCCGAGCTGTTTGATATGGCTTCAAGCTGACTTTCAATCGAATCGTACACCTCCATCCAGGCCATGTGATCGTTGCCCTCAAGCCTGTGCTTTCCGATCTCTTCAAGCAGACTGCTCAGCTCGTATGTTGTTTTAAATGCTTCATCACTGTTTGATTCAATCAGGTGATCTTTCAAAACCAGATAGCTTTCAATCAGCTCAGTAAATTCTGCTTTAAAATCACTTTCACCTCCTGAATGGTGTCCGTGCTGAGCCTGGATTACAGCAGGCAGGGTTAAGAGTAAAAGTGCAAATATGGATGTTGTTAGTTTTTTCATTGTATTGGTTCTTTATTGGTTAAAAAAAGGGTTCAGACCTGACAGGTTTCAAAAACCTGTCAGGTCTCAAATCTCACGACTATCTATCAATCCGCTCAATCACCTCGCCACAACTCGGCATCGTCTCGGGTGCATACGGATTTTCGATCTCTTCTTCGGTACTCAGCCAGTGTGCATCTTCCATGGGGCAGTATTGATGATAGACCACTCCCGGGATTTCGTAATTCTTTACAGCCTCGATTAAAATGTGTGAAAGGGCGGCAAACCCTTCACGCTGTCCGTCAAGATCACCGGCTTCCAGGATATGGTTTAGATGACCTTCAATCGCTTCATACTGTTGCATCCACCTCATATGGGCATCACCGTCCATGCGGTGCATACCGATCGATTCCAGCTCCTCTCCGGCATCCCGGAAAGCTTCTGCGGCCGCATCAAAGTCTGAGCTGAACAGGGCCTCTTTTCCGGAGATATAAAGCTCAAGAAGTGAAATGAAATCCTGGCGGAAATCATCTGTTGCGCCGTCTACAGCACCTGTATGTTCATGTGGATCATCATCTGCAGCTTCCATTGCTTCGTGATCGTGATCATCATCCATATCCATATCACCGTGGTCATGAACCGGCACAGCTCCGGCTCCCGGCTCGCGGTTCATCATGCTGAATCGGTCGGCAAGCTGCATCTCGCTGTCGATGCGGAAGTTGCCGTGGAAAACCACTTCTTCACCTTCTTCCACACCCTCTTCAATCACGTAATAATCTCCTGCTTTCGGGCCCAGTTCCACTTCGCGCACTTCAAACCGCGGAACATCCACTGAGGTGTCTTTTACATAAACAAGGGAGCGCGGCCCGGTCCAAAGTACCGATGAAGCGGGAACCATCAACTTTTCAGAATCCATTCCGGCATGGAGATTTCCCCGCACCAGCATGTCCGGCTTCAGGTCATGATTGGCATTTTGAATATCACCACGAACTCTGATGGTTCGCTTTTGAGGATCGACCACCGGATCTATAAAGCTGACTTCGGCTTCCCAGGAGTTGCCGGGATTTCCCCGTGTCCGGAAATGGATAGGATCACCAACCGATATCCAGGCGATATCCTCTTCGTAGGCTTCCAGAACCACCCAGATGTCATCAAGATTAATCACTTCGTAAACAACTGTTCCTTCCATCACATGCTGTTCATCCACCACATTTCGTTTGACGACAAATCCGTCAACCGGAGAGAGAATCTCCATTTCATCCTGTACTTCACCTGTTTCTACAATATTCCGGATCTGATCTTCAGTAAATTCCCAAAGTAGAAATTTCCTTTTGGCCGATTCGTACAGCCGGGGATTCCGGTCTCTGTTTTTCGCTGCTTCTATCAGTTCACGCTGTGCCGTTATCAGTTCGGGAGAATAAACCGAAGCCATTACATCACCGCGTTGAATAGGGGCGCCGGTAAAGTCGATTTTTACATCGCGCACTCTGCCCTCAAAATGTGTGGTTACATAGCTGACTCGGCGTTCATCTACTTGAATTTTGCCCGGCAGGTGAAGTTCTTTATGAGGCACTTCCCGTTTAACCTGTGCAGTTTGAACCTGCGCCAGTTTCATCGCGGCTTCTGTCATGACCATTGAATAGTCATCTTCCTCAGCCTCAGCATCGTTTGCCCTGGCAGGAATTAAATCCATACCACATATGGGGCATGAGCCGGGGCCGTCTTCCCGAACGGATGGATGCATGGAGCATGTCCAAACCTCATTTCCACTTTCTGCGGCAATTTCATGGTCATGATCATTGTTATGGTCGTTTGATCCGCCAAAGATGAACCAGCCGAGCAAGAGTCCGGCCATCAGGATGGCAGCGTATGTAAGTATCTGGTTTTTATTGAAGATCATTGTTCTGTTGTTTTGTTTATGAAATTTTGTTGATGATATCCCCTCTTGAGAGGGGAAATGTGAAGCCGAAAGCGCAGAGCGCGATTCGGCAAGCGAGGGGTGTGTTTGTGCAGTGCCATAGCCATTGCCGTCAACACACCCCTGACGATTCCGCTGAACGCTTCATCGTCTGTCCCCTCTCGAGAGGGGATTTTTCAAGCATTATTTTCTTTTCCGTTTTCACTTTTCACTTTTGCTGTGTTCTTTTTACAGTCCCGATCATTCGGGGCCTTTTCAGTTTTCACTTTTACTATATGGCGCTGCATCCCCCACAAGGGTTTCAATCCGAATTACAGCCTTATTCTGTTTCACCATCACCTCAATATGCTCCAGTTCCAGGTCCAGCAGTTGCTCCTGCAGCCGAAGCACTTCGTCGAACCTGACATTGCCGGCCGCATACTCTTCGCTTAGGATTTCAAGTGCCTGTTCTGCTCTCGGGATGAGTTCCTCTTCCAAAAGTGTTGCACTTCGCATCGACTCCCGGTGCTGTTCCAAAGCCTGTTCCAGTTCGCTGACCAGCCTGTTGTCAGTCTGCAATTCCTGGTAGTCCAGCGATTGTAACTGCTCTGTTGCCTGCCGGTGTTGTGCGCTGTATCGTGATCTGAAAATCGGCACACGTACAGTAGCCATGGCGGCAACCATATCCCCGGAATCGGGAAACATCGACATGGCTCCGGAATTCCGGCCCATTACTTCCACTCCAATTCCGAATGAAGGGCGTCCGTCCATACGTGCAAGGTTTCGCTGTTCCTGAAGCATCTCCCGGCGTGCATCCAGCTCATTGAATTGAGGGTTCAATTCCCGAACCCTGTTTATAAGCTCATCTTCTTGAAAAGATATTTCACGTGAACGGATGTGCCCGGTAGTTTCAACTTCAGTATCAGGCGGCCGGTTTAAATAGGCATTAAACACCGCTTGAATGGGGTTAATTTTGTCTTCGAGATTTTCGATCAGAGTTTTGAGACGCTGCTCTTCCATTTGAATGCGGAGCAGGTCGGCCTGTCCGGCGCGGGCTGTTTCGTAACGAATCTCCACCGAGGATTCCAGATCCCTGACCAGTTCAATGGTTTTTTGTGCGATCTCTATTTTCCGGTGCAGTTCGGCAAGGTCGAACCAGGTGGTTTGAATATCCCGGTAAAGTTCAAGCTGACGGGAATTCAGGCGTTCATAGCCTGCCTCGGCAGAAGCCTGCTGCATATCGCGCCGTGTTTGCAGCGTTCCGAACCAGGGAAACATCTGCATAGCCGATACTGAAAATCGTCCCAAAAACGGATCGGACATCATCGGGTTGAATGTGTAGCCGATTCTGATTTCCGGGTCGGGCAGTGTGCCCACTTGCGGAATGATTTCCAGCTCGGCACGATATTGGTGCCAGAGCGCCCTAAGCTCGGGATTCTCCTCTGATGCAATCCGCAGGTACTCTTCGAGCTGTGGATAAGTCTCCCCTTGAACTTGCGCCAGGGTGTTTAGTGGGGCTATGAACATGATGAGGGCCAATGCTATGGCCATATAATATCCCCTCTTGAGAGGGGATATGCGAAACTGAAAGCGCGAAGCGCGGTTCAGTGAGCGAGGGGTGTGTTCTGCGGGGGCAAAGCTCGTTGAAAGAGTGTTGCCTTCACTCAACGCTCCGTCAACACACCCCTGACGATTCCGCTGAACGCTCCATCGCCTTTCCCCTCTCAAGAGGGGATTTATCTTCTCACAACCTCCGTCCCAAACCTCAAGACTCAAGACTAACTTCTCACGACTATTCATTTCTCCTCCAATCTGTTTTCAATTTCTAAACTATTTTCCTTCCACATCGCATAGAGCAGCGGTACCAATAGAAGGCTCAGTACCTGGATCAGCATACCGCCGAAAATGGGCACCGCCATCGGAATCATGATTTCCGAACCTTTTCCGGGTGAGGTAAGGATCGGCAGCAGGGCCAGCAATGTGGTTCCCGTGGTCATCAAGCAGGGGCGGACTCTCCGCATACCGGCTTCGATTGCAGCCGCATAAATTCCTTCGCGTCCCTGTGGTTTTTTCCGTTCAAACAACTGCTCCAGGTAGGTGGCCATCACCACGCCGTTATCCACGGCAATTCCGAACAGGGCCAGGAACCCTACCCAAACCGCCACACTCATATTGATTACTCCCATCTGGAAGAAATCCCGGATCTCCACTCCTAATACGGAGAAGTTGAAAAACCAGTTCTCTCCATAAAGCCAGAGCAGGATAAATCCACCGGCCCAAACCAGCACAATTCCTGAAAAAACGATCAGTGTAACCGGCGATGACCGGAACTGGAAGTAGATAATCAGAAAGATGATCAGAAGGGTAATAGGCAGCACAACCGAAAGACGTTCTGCGGCCCGCTGCTGGTTTCTGAATTCCCCCTCAAATGTGTAGCTGATACCGTCGGGAACCGACAGAATACCTTCGTCGATGTTATGATCGAGGTGTTCGCGCACCCGGTTTACAACATCAATTGGGGCCTGTCCGGGAAAGCTGTCGAAAGTGACATATGCACTCAGAAACGTGTTTTCACTGCGGATGTTCATCGGGCCGGTTTCGAACCGTATTTCGGCAAGCTGCCCCAACGGTATCTGGCTGCCCCCGGATGCAGGCACAAGAACACGCTCCATCATTTCAGGGCTGTTGCGGTATTCACGGGCGTAGCGCACCCGCATCGGATATCTTTCGCGCCCTTCAACGGTCATTCCCAGCATTCGCCCGCCGATCGCCGTGCTGATCGTCGAGTGAACATCCTGGATGGAAAGCCCGTGTCGTGCAATTTCCTCCCGGTCGATATCGATTTCGATGTAGGGTTTACCCACCACACGATCGGCAAACACTGAAGCGGGACGCACGCCCTCGACATCCCGAATCAGCGGTTCCAGGTTCGTTGCAAATTCGTCAATCGTATCAAGATCGGGGCCGCTGACACGAACACCCATATTGGCCCGCATTCCGGTTTGGAGCATAATCAGGCGGGTTTCAATCGGCTGTAGTTTGGGAGCGGAAGTAACACCGGGAATATCTGATGCTCTCAAAATTTCCGCCCAGATGTCATCGGCTGACTGTATGTGATCGCGCCATTGCCGGTAGTACCGGCCCCGGCGGTCGGGAATCAGATCACCATGATCATCGCGTACAAATTCTCCGCCTTCAACCTTGTATCGAACACGCCGGCCCCTTTCATCGGTTTTGTATTCGCTCTTATAGATGATCACATTTTCGAACATTGAAACCGGGGCGGGGTCGAGGGCCGATTCAACCCGGCCGATTTTTCCGACTACGGTTTCCACTTCGGGAATAGATGTGATACGCATATCCATTTCGCGGGTCATCTGCAGTGCCTCTTCAATCCCTGCGTGAGGCATGGTAGTGGGCATCAGCAGGAACGAACCTTCGTCAAGGGTGGGCATAAATTCTTCGCCCAGGCCGGGAAACCGGTCGTCGATGGCGGCCCACATCCGGGTTTCATCGATCTGAATCCCAATGGCATTAAAACCATCCGCAACGTACCGGAATGTGGTATCAAAGCCGCGCCAGCTCATCAAACCGAATAAAAGAATGAGGAGCGGAAGGGCAAGAAAGACTTTTTTGTTTCGGAGTGCCCAATCGAGAATTCTCTCGTAATAGTGCATAAAGAGCCAGAACAGGCCGAAAATAATCGCCACAATAGCAATAATAAATAACAGGCTGAGTGTGATCGGGTTTTCAGCGCCCAGGGGCAGCCAGGTTCCGGCCAGCAGCCATCCCACACCCAGGAGTATAATGCCGTTGTTTCCCCACGACACCCAGGGCTTGTAATCCTCCCTGTACATACCGGCAAGATTGTTTGCGCCAAGAGCCATCAGTGTGAGACCGGCCCAGCCGAGATAAGAGACGGCGATAAACAGACCTCCTGCAATCATCAACCCGTTCCAAAACAGAAGCCAGCGCCGTTTGCTGATCTTTTGCGAAAAGAGCCAGTGGGCGAAGCTGGGAATCAGGGTGATTACAATCACAAGAGCTGCGATCAGGATAAAGGTTTTGGTCCACGCCAGCGGCCCGAAAAGGCGGCCTTCTTGTGCTTCGAGCATAAACACGGGCAGAAAGCTGACGATGGTCGTCATCAGCGCTGTGATCACGGCCGGGCTCACTTCCGCCGTAGCCCGCCAGATTGTCTCCAGCAGATCTTCATCCGGATCTTTTTCATCCATATGTTTGAGCATATTTTCGGTAAGGATAATGCCCATATCCACAACCGTACCAATGGAGATGGCAATCCCCGCAAGGGCAACCACATTGGCATCCACCCCCACATATTTCATCATGATAAAGCTCATCAAAACAGCCAGCGGCAGCAGTGCCGAAATCACAAAGGAGGTCCGGAGGTGCATCACCATAATAATGATGACGATAATAGTGATGAGGATCTGCAGGGAGAGGGCTTCCTCAAGCGTACCGAGAGTTTCGTAAATGAGGCCGGTACGGTCGTAAAACGGTACAATTTTGACTTGTGAGACCGTTCCGTCTGCCAATTCTTTGCTCGGCAGCCCCGGGGCGATATTCTCAATCTCTTCTTTGACGTTCTGAATCACCTCAAGCGGATTTTCTCCGAACCGGGCTACAATCACGCCTCCCACTGCTTCAGCACCGGCCTTGTCAAGTGCACCCCGCCGCTGGGCAGGCCCCATACCAACCCTGGCAACATCCTTGATACGGATAGGGGTATTGTCGACAACGGCGACTACGCTTTCCTCCAGGTCTTTGTAAGATTCAATATACCCGAGTGCGCGAACCACATATTCCGCACGGTTCATTTCAATGGTGCGGGCGCCTGTTTCGATGTTGCTTTTGCGAACGGCATCGGCAATCTGGTTTACATTCACTCCTGCTTCACGCATCGCCACCGGGTCAATATCCACCTGATACTCCTTTACAAACCCACCGATGCTGGCCACTTCAGCCACACCATCAACCGATGCAAGTGCATAGCGGACAAGAAAATCCTGGATAGAGCGAAGTTCCTGGGGGTCCCAGCCGCCGGTTGGGTTACCGTCGCGGTCGTACCCTTCAAGTGTGTACCAGAAAATCTGGCCAAGTGCTGTTGCATCAGGCCCCAGTGCAGGCTGAACACCGTCAGGCAGCAGATCGGCCGGCAGGGCATTCAGCTTTTCAAGAATCCGTGCACGGCTCCAGTAAAATTCAACATCATCTTCAAAAATGATGTTGATGCTGGAAAAACCGAACATCGAATTGCTGCGTATGGTACGGATGCCGGGAATGCCAAGCAGTTGTGTTGTGAGCGGATAGGTGATCTGGTCTTCAATGATCTGCGGAGCCCGGCCCGGCCATTCTGTGAATATAATTTGTTGATTGTCGCCAATGTCAGGGATCGCATCCACCGGCACGGGATCGCGGGGAACAAAATCAATATCCCAATCAAATGGAGCTGTAGAGATTCCCCAACCTGCCAGTGCTAAAAATAGCAGCAAGGCGATTAATTTGTTTTCGAGAAAAAAGCGTATGAGTTTGTTTGTCATGCTGAGTGTATTTCGAAGTCCCGAATCATCGGGGAGATGTTAGTCTTGAGTCGTGAGACATGAGTCATGAGTATTGAGTATCAAGTATTGAGTAGTGAGACTTGTGGGGAAGATTGGCAGGAATTGCTCCCCTCCTTGCGGCGTTATTTTGCGCCGTAGGAGCCTGTCCGACTCTTGGCGGAAGGGGCCGGGGGTGGGTCTGAAAGGGCTGCGAGCCTTCAACAGGCTTCCAGCCAAATCAACGTTCTGTCTACACACCCCTGATCGACTCGCTGAACGCTTATCGATCGGTCCCCTCTCGAGAGGGGATTCACCTTTCCTTCCCAATAAAAGCTATTGGATTAGTTCAAAAACGTATCGTACACGAGCCAGAGGGGCGGGTCGTGCTGGGCGAGTTGTTTGTTTTGGGAGGTGGGTGCCCGTTCGGTTGAGGTGATGAACGGAGTGAGATTCTCTTTTTCGGTAAGCTGGATTTCCGCATCCGTGGAGGAGAGAGTCCAGTCAGAACTGCTGAGTACGCTTTCGCCGATGTGGCAGGCACAGATGAAACTCCAGTCACAATCGTGGTGATGGCTGGTATCAGTTTCTTTATCCGTATCAGCTTGTTCCGATTCACAGCAGCTGTGGTCTGCGGCCATTTCGGTGGCTTCCTGTGTATTTATCAAACAGAATTCAACCAGTTGCTTGGCATGCAGGCCTGAAGGTATCAGAAAAGCCATCAACAGAAGTGCCGCTGTCGCTTTTGTAATTCGCTGATATGTGGCTGAGAATTTTATCACAAACTAAGGATAGGTTTTAGACGGGAGAAATTCATGGAATCCAAAAATATTACACAATCAAATAGAAATTTCAGAATCGAATTTGGCAATTACTCTGAAATTGTTTTTGATTTTCTTTGATAAAATACCCAACCCACTATGGTGATTAGAATTCCCCAACCCACCATCATTCCACTGATAAGATGCTGACGGCCGGTTTCAGCAAACGGAAGTATCAAAAGGCCGGCAAATATACAGACAAATCCAACGTATAATATAAGATTTCGCCATTTCATAAAATGTGACTCCATTTTATCTGAGAACTTCTAAAAATTGTGAAGTTCTTATTTTAAATGTGAATATGTTCTGTATGGTATTTGTAAAATGGAATATGTTTCACATAAATCTTAAAATCAACTTATGGGAACCAATCAATGTTATCACTAATATGAAAAACAGGCGCCAGCGATCCAAAGGCCGGGAAAAAGAGAGATTAATCAAAAAAGATTGTTAGGATGAAATCAAATTAAAATCTGATACCAGAGCTAATCCGCATTTCACACAAATAATTATCCGCTAAAGAACAACCATTGTCGGCCTGGTAAATGAAATCTGACACCGCAAATATGAAGCACTGGTACTATATAACCGGGGTTTATCGCAACCATAAGTATTGTCAAAAAGCCTGGGACGGGCAGATATTGATACTCAATTTTTTTGACACCGGCTTCAAATTTTTGGTTGGTAATTTGTTTTAAAACCAATAGATATGGATCATTGGTCATAAAAGAATTATCATAACTGAATGAAAGAAGAAACTGAAAGGATTTTCTTTATCAGCGGGTTTTTCCTGTTTCTGTTTTCCATGATTCTGCCAGCATATTCGGAGCAGATTAATGCCTATGGTTTTCAGGCAGCAATTGTTGCATTGGCGGGGCCATTCAGTGCCGGATGGGATTCAAACATTTTTCATGAGCTGTTTTACAGAGGCCATTTGTTGTTGCTGGGGCTACACAATTTCATACTGCCGGCAACGATGTTTTTATTTCACAAAATTAAGACGGACGTTTACAGATGGCTGGCTGTTTTATTTCTGATCTCATTCTTCAACACCATTCTGTTCTTCTTTTTGAATTGGATCAGCGTAGATCACGAAAAGCTTTTGATTGGCTATTATGTATGGGTTTTAGCCGGTTTACTTGTGGCATATCCGGTTTTGGTTCAGATAAAATGTATACGTTTAGCGGATTGACAGAGTGCGTTAACCCCGGCAATCCTGTCAGGATCGCGGGCAACTTTTTCGCAGGATATTAACATAGGAGCACAACTCTGACAGGAACCGAAAAGCACGGTACTCTGCCAGGTTGTTAAATTAGAGCCGCTAAACAGATACGATAAAATTGTTTTCCGCTGAATGAATTCACCCATTATTCGGGTTTTATATTTATGAACAATTTCATCAATCAGAATAAAATGAAGACAACGGCTTACTCTGTTACACTAACCTGTTTTACCGGACTCATCTTTTTTGTGATATTTTTGATTCCGGACACATCACATAGCCGGCAAGTTTCTATAGATGCAGAAACCGGCGGAGTGTGGTTCAGCCGAAATGATGTTAGAATTCCGAATGAAGGAGGAACGGATTTTGATATGATTGATTTGATTGGCTCTGACCTGAGCTTCTATTACCGCCTCAGGCTGAATGTTACCTTCGGTGAACGGCATACGTTCCGGGTTCTTTTTGCTCCATTGGAAAAGAGCGGAACCGGGATGTTTGACGAGCCGGTATTTTTTGAAGAAACCCAGTTTGATGCAGGGAGCCCTGTAAACGGCATTTACAAATTCAATACATACCGGCTTACCTATCGCTTTACATTTTACGACCGGAACAACTGGACCTTAGGCGCCGGTGCTGCGGGATTGATCCGTGATGCAAAAGTTGAACTCAATCAAGCCGGTGCTTCCGATTCCAATACCGATCTTGGGTTTGTACCCCTGATTCATTTGTTCGCTGAAAGAAATTTAGGCAGGAGCGCATCTGTAATTTTTGATGCCGAGACACTGGCAGGGCCTCAGGGCAGGGCAACCGATGCAGCTCTTACTTTTCATTATCAGCTGTCAGATTACTGGGGTGTTATGGCAGGTTACCGGTTGCTGGAGGGCGGCGCCGATGTGGATGAAGTGTACAATTTTTCCTGGATTAATTACGGCCTGTTCGGTTTAACATTCAATCTGCGATAGATTCGTACACATTCCCATTCACCAGAGTAACAATACTTTGGGCCGGAAGTTCAATTTCTGAGACCGATACCATCCCCTCATTCACGGCATTTCGCGATGCAGAAGAGACCACCATTTCAAAGCCAGCCGGGATGTTTTCTCCGTCAAGATTCAGCGAAACCGGTTCGGCGTTGGTATTGATGGCAACAATGGTGAAAGCATCCATTTCACTGTGATAATAGGCGGTGGCAAACACCCCTTCATTGTCATCATAATCAAGCTGAAGGCGTTCAGCGCCGGGGCGGATAAACCGGTAAAAGTGCTTGGATACATAATAGCGTTTGCTGGTTTCTTCGCCCTGCATCAGGTTAAATTCACTGATAGTGCCGGCATCACTTCCCTGCCACCAGACCCATGCAGAAATATTTCCGTGATGCAAAGCGGCGTGGATAGCCAGCCCCAAATCCAATGCGCCAAGCTGGCTGCCATCGGTGAGCCAGTGATCGTGGTAACCCGAAGTTTCTGTCATCCAGACCGGTTTCCCTGTAGGCTCGGCAAAATCGAGATAGTGGTTTTGCCAGTTCCTGGCCGCGGTGGACGATTCGGTGGGGTTCACTCCGTCAAGATAGCCGTGAACCGCCCAGATGTCGAGCTGATCCAGGGTTTCGGGATTTTTCATCATTTCGGTGTGATAGAACCAGTTTCTGTCTGAGCCGCCTTCCATACCGAGCATATTTTCGGAGGCAAATATTTTCACATCAGGATACCGCTCCTTCACTACCGGCATACTCTCGCGAAGCATTTCGGCAAACCAATCTGTCCGGTAAAAACAGGAATTGTAAAACTGCTCGAAAAGCGGCTCGTTTTGCGGAC
>SL_3KL_010_SEDDRAFT_10002414_pt1 | contig 17078 bp, 11 predicted proteins | sample SodLakKL_010_SED_2_FD_10381 | JGI IMG/M metagenome (IMG submission 10381) | reverse complement strand
ACACAAACATACCCACCACTTTCGCAAATCACCCAAAGAGCAACAACACCCCACCCTCAACCTCAAACTCATCCTCAACCTCAACCTTAACCTCATCCTCAACACAGCCCATAGAGAACATCATGGGCTTTGCGGGAGACGATCCGATAACCCTGGACCTAAACAACTATTTCGACATCCCCGCCAAGGAAACGCCCGAATACCAGGTTATCCTTAACTCTTTCCCTGATGTGGCCGGGACCGACATACAGAATAATATGCTGACCATTACCCTTTCAGAACCCGGCCAGACAAGCATCCGTATCATGGCCAGCCACCAGGGCAACGAAGCTGAAATAGCCTTTTTGGTCGGAGTTATGCCTGTTATTGAAGGAGCATACGAAACAGCAGATCTCAGCAATTTAACCCTCGATCCGGAAAGCTACTGGAACGGCTCAGACGAGAGTGGCGGCTTTGAATCAGGTCTGGCATTTTTCCCAAACCACCATAATCCCGACTGGGGTTCCTGGTCAGGATGGGCCTATTCCAACAAATCGGATACTACCACCCAGGGATGGGCCAACCAGTACAGCGCCATAACCGGTGAAGCCATGGAAAACAGTAATGAAGACCATGGCATCTACGCGCTGAGCTTTGTGGCTGACCCCGGCACAGTACTCAGCTATGCTAACCCATCGGCACACGAGGTTAAAGGGCTGTTTGTCACCAACACCACCTACGCTGCCTTGTCCATGAAATACGGAGATGCCTACGCCAAAAAGTTTGGCGGGGTAACAGGTGATGACCCCGACTGGTTTATGCTTACCATCACAGGCCACAGGNATGGCAATGAAACCGGNTCTGTTGACTACTANCTGGCCGACTACCGTTTTGACAACAATGANAAAAANTACATTATCAAAACCTGGCAATGGGTTGAGCTGAGCAGCCTGGGAAANGTTGACAGCCTGATGTTCGAGCTNAGNTCCAGCGATATGGGNGACTGGGGGATGAATACCCCGGCCTACTTTGCNGCCGACAATATCTTTGTTGTGCCTGATCTTCCTCCCANAGTAAGTAATCCCATAGAAAATATCACAGCAGACATTAATGCCGAAGACATGGTGTTGGATATTGCTAACGTGTTTACCGACCCTGACGATGACGATGAAGACATCCTCATATCGGTGCATGAGAACACCAATCCCAGCCTGATGCAAGCTTCACTGGATGAGCATACCCTTACATTAAGCTTCACACCCGGCCAGGAGGGAGCGGCTGAAATCGCCCTGGAGGCCCTCTCCAACGGGAAAAGCGTGATGGAAAGCTTCACGGTGACCGTAGGCGCTCACAGCACATATCAATATATTTATGAAGTACTGGAATACACCCCCGCCCCGGGTCAGTTTATCAACAAAAACCCCTGGGGGACACCTGATGCGGCGGAATCCATCGTGGGCACCATCAATGGGTCACTCTCCCTGGGAGCCTTTGGCGGAAATGCCATCTTTCGCTTCGAAGACGCCGTACAAAATCACCCGGACAATCCCTATGGGGTCGACTTCATCCTGTTTGGCAATCCCAATCCTACCTGGTCTGAACCCGCTACGGTATGGGTCATGAAAGACGAAAACCGGAACGGCCTGCCCGACGGCACATGGTACCAGCTGGCGGGCAGCGACTACTATTTCTCCACCACGAAGCACAACTACGAGGTGACCTATTTTAATCCGCATACCGACACTGCCACAGATGTACCCTGGGAAGACAATTATGGCAACCACGGCTACATCTATGCCAACAGCAACCACACACAACCCTATTATCCCGATCATGACATGTTCCCGCATATCCATCCCGACCAATACACGCTGAGCGGAACACGGATTGAAGGCATGCTCGACGAGAGCCATCCCGGACAGGTCATCTCGCATCCACGGGCTTTCGGTTATGCCGACAATACCTCCCGGAATGTGGAACCTTTCAACGTCCCCGATAATCCTTACACCGAAGAAACAGAAAACGCCGGGGGCGACGGCTTCGATATCAGCTGGGCAGTGGATGAGGAAGGCAATCACATAGAACTGGATGAGGTCCACTTCATCAAGGTGCAGACAGCGATGGTGGGTCACGGAGGATGGCTGGGAGAGATATCTTCCGAGATCACCGGCGCGGTGATGGTGGAGCCGGACAGCAACATGACCGGCACCCTGGATATGGTTGTCGTAAAAGACCTTCCCCCGGTGATCACAGAGTCGCCCTTCCCGCTGGAAGCCTTTGCTTTTCATAAAGGAAAACCCCAGGCGGATAAAAATATCTTATGGGAAACAAGCCTGGAAGACGCCTGGGTAGACAGCGATGACCATCTTCACTTCAACTCCTCAGGAGAGCTTACCCTGACAGCCTACCTGCAAGACGATCCGGAGGTGTTTGCCGAAGTGTCGACTACCCTGGACTATGAACCCACTTCCGCCACAACAGCAGAAAAGAAAGGCTTCCGGGTGTACCCCAACCCGGCTGCCGACCATATAACCATCGAAGCAGACCGCGAAATGCATGTTGCAGTATATGACATCCATGGTACATTAAGATGGGAAATACACCATCCACGCGGTATGCAAATAATGGATATCGGCCATTTGCAATCCGGCGTGTACTTGCTGATTGGCACACATAAAGAGGGCAGGGAGCACCAACGGCTTATTATCAGATGAACCGAACACTTTGCGAGCCCGGTTCATCTGACCGAAACATAAAATATGGATTTAAATTGAATGACAGCGAAGCATAATGCCAACAACACAAGAATCATCATCCCGGCACAAGCTGCCGCGGCGATCCGCGTTGCGAAGCATCCGCGTCATCCGCGTTCATTCATGCAAAGTCACTAAAACACCAAAACCAACTAAGCACAACCTGGATCACTGTAAAGCACAACACTGAACGCCATAACCTTCTTAACCCAGTAACACATAAAAAATCCAAGATTTAGACCATATATGAAACGCAACCAGTAAAAACCAGGGCGAGCATCCCAAATGCGAAACAATATAAAACATACACTTTTATCTCAGCTCTCAGTAAACCGTTTCCTCCGTTTATTGATGTTTGTGATGTGTGTTGCAGCGGCAGGAAAGGACTCCCAGGTATGGTCGCAATCCCTTCGTGATACTATCATTGAGCTGGATGAGGTGCAGGTACGTGCCCGGCACATCTTTGAAAAGGAAACCGCGGGCATGAAGCAAACAGAAGTGGACTCCCTCGTAATCTCCCAAAAACTGCACATGTCGCTGGCAGACTTACTCTCTGAAAACACGCCGGTTTACATAAAAAGCCACGGAAGGGGAGCGCTGGCCACGGCATCATTCCGCGGCACTGCCCCATCGCATACCCGGGTTAACTGGAACGGCATCAGCATCAATTCCCCCATGCTCGGCATGGTCGACTTTTCGCTTCTTCCTTTATCGATCATTGACGACATCACCTTAAAACATGGCAATGCTTCGGTCATGGACCAAAGTGGCGGGTTGGGCGGCAGCATCAACATCACCAACCGCGCCGACTGGCAAAGCACACGACAGCTTTCTTTTACACAAAGCGTGGGAAGTTTCAGCACCTATGATCAGATTCTGAAAGCAAGTTTGGGAAACAGGCAGATACAATGGCGCTCACACATGTATTACAACCGGTCGGAAAACGACTACACCTTTATCAACCGGGCCATTGCCCGGATGGAAGACGGGGAGATCACCCACCCCCTGGACACCAACAAGCACGCTGATTATAGCCGCTACGGCACCTTACAGGAGCTTTACTGGCAACCCTCTTCCCGGCACATGTTTTCCTTCCATTGGTGGGGACAATGGGCGGAACGCGGTATACCAAGGGTGATCAGCTTCGAGGGCGCAGAAAATGCCAATGTCAGCAACCAGCAAGAGGACGACCATAAAGCGGTGGCCCGGTGGCGCTGGTACGGCGAAAATGGCAACCTGACCATAAGATCAGGGTTTGCTTCCAAACAGCTGGACTATTCACTTACCAATCAAATCAGTGGATCAGACCCCCTGCCCGCGATCCATTCTGTAAGTAACCAGCAAAGCTTCATGCAGCACGCGGGCTATCAGCGAGAACTCTCGCCGCGCCTGTCCCTGCAAGCAAGTGTCGATATGAACCACCACATGGTAGATACCCATGATTCGGTGTCCAACACAGGGTATGACATCCGCCGCCGGGATCTTTCCTCCCTCCTGGCCCTTCAAGCCGGGGTGCACGAACGGGCGAATGTGCATGTCATGGTGCGGCAGGATCTTACAGATGGGAGCCTCTCTCCCATCATCCCCTTCGTGGGAATGGACTTTCTGTTATCCGACGACATCCCCCTGGTTTTCAAAGCCAATGTGGCCCGGAATTACCGAAACCCCTCACTGAACGACCTCTACTGGCAGCCAGGCGGCAATCCGGAGTTAAAGCCCGAAGAGGGTTTTAGCCTGGAAGGTGGGATAGAAGGCGATTTCGTTATAGATGATGCAAGGGTCAATTCAGAAATTACCTTTTACCGTTCGGATATCAACGACTGGATCCTCTGGGCCCCCAGCTTTAAGGGATACTGGGAGCCGCAAAACATTAAAAGGGTATTGTCACAGGGCGTGGAAGCCCACAGTAGTGTGTCCGGATACGCCGGCAGGATAAACTACCGCCTGGCAGGAACGTACACGTTTACCCGGGCCTTGAACTACGGCGATCCGCTGGTCTGGGGGGATGACTCCCACGGAAAGCAACTTGTCTTCACCCCGGTGCATTCGGGAAACCTGATGGTAACCCTTCAACACAAAGGAATATCATTAACCTGGCAATACAATTCCCACAGTGAGCAGCATACAACCTCCAGCAACGATTTAAACAGCAGAAACTGGTTATACCCCTACCACATGAATGATCTGAGCATGTCAAAACGGTGGCAGTTTAACCAATGGAACGCAGAGGTAGCATTCAAGGCCTATAACCTTTTCAACGAAACCTATCATACCATATTACTGCGACCCATGCCGGGAAGAAACTACATGATTTCTGTAAAAGCGGGTATCAGGAGATGACAATGACCAATAAGAAAACATTAAAACGCTGTAAGCCATGCTGAACAAGTTGTCCAAACATAAAACAATTATGATGATGGTGCTGGTGGCGATGTCATGGCAGGCTTGCATGGATGATGATGCCTTATGGCAAACCCTTGAACCAGGTCATTCCCCTTCCCCTCAAGGGGTGTTTATCGTAAATGAGGGCAACTTCATGTACGGCAATGCCTCGCTTTCCTATTATGACCCCGCAGAGAAAGAAGTCTTTAATGATGTGTTTTTTAATTCAAACGGGGTCCCCCTGGGTGATGTAGGGCATTCCATGACCATCAGGAACAACCTGGGCTATATCGTGATAAACAACAGTGGAAGGATCTATGTGATGGATGCTGAGACCTTTGAGCTGAAAGGAAAGATCACCGGTCTTACCTCTCCCAGGCATATCCACTTTGTAAGTGATGAAAAGGCCTATGTAAGCGATTTGTATGCACAGGCCATAACGATAGTGAATCCTCAGACCCTGGAGATCACAGGCTATATAGATGTGAGCAACAGCGGGTCGGATTTTTACCAGCATTCCACTGAGCAGATGGTACAGGCAGGAAAATATGTATTCGTCAACTGCTGGAGTTATGATAAGACTATTTTGGTTATTGATACCGATGAGGATGAGTGGGTTGATACCATAGAGGTTGTCAAGCAGCCCCAGTCCATGGTGCTCGACCGGCACGGGAAGCTATGGGTGCTGGCAGATGGTGGTTTCCCCGGAAGTCCTTACGGCCAGGAAGAGCCCGGACTGATAAAAATTGACGCTGGCAGCAGGACGGTTGAAAAGGTATTTCGTTTTGACCTGCAGGACCAACCCCTGTCGCTGGCAATTAACGGCACACAGGATACCCTGTATTTTATCAATGAACACGTGTATCGTCATCCGGTGGTGTCTGATGAACATCCTGAAATATTTATTGAAAGCCCTTTCCCGGCAAATGATGTCGGGGGATACCGGGCCCTGGGCGTGGACCCGTTTTCTTCGGAGGTTTACCTGGGCGATGCCATCGACTACGTGCAGCCCGGTATCGTATATCGCTATTCTCCGCAGGCCTCCCCTATTGATACGCTTAGCGTGGGTATCATGCCCGGGAGTTTTGCCTTTGAGTGATTATATCTTTACCTTTACCAAACATCAGCCCAAATAAACTATGGCACAGGAAATAGAACGCAAGTTTCTGGTAACTGATCACAGCTATCGTGATGAAGCCACCGGACAGACAAAGATTGTCCAGGCCTACCTTTCTTCTGACCCGGAGCGGAATGTAAGGATAAGGATACAAGGGGAGAAAGGTTTTATTACCATAAAAGGTGTCGGCAATCAATCAGGAGCCAGTCGTTACGAGTGGGAAAAAGAGATCCCTGTTGAGGAAGCGGAGGAATTACGGGCCATTTGTGAGCCGGGTATCATAGAAAAGACACGCTATATCGTACCAAAAGGAAAGCATATTTATGAAGTTGATGAATTCCGGGGGGATAATGATGGCCTTGTCATTGCAGAGATAGAGCTTGAAACAGAGGGCGAACCTTTCGAAAAGCCAGGCTGGCTGGGCCCGGAGGTCACAGGAGACCCCGCATATTATAATTCCATGCTGGCAAAAAATTCTTATCGAAACTGGAAATAGCGCGTACCTGCTGTTTACCATTAATTTCACGGGTAAATCCGAAGTCAAAGACAACGGCAGCAAAAAACTACAGCCCTACCTGATTTATGGCAAATTAACTATTTTAGCAGACCGTTAATACGTTATATCAACCTTTGGTTCCATCTGCTATGCATAAGACTTTGTTTATTTTTCTCCCCGCTGCCCTTTTACTGCTGATCCATGCTTGTACTTCTCATGGCCCTGCCCCGGAGGTTGAATTACGATATGAGAAAAACCTCAGCATGGAATATGATGAGGTCATTCATGCCTACCAAGCCATGGCTGATTATTACCCCGGTGCAGAACTCCTGGAAATGGGTGCCACGGATGTGGGTAAACCCTTGCATCTGTTCATGATCTCGGGAGACGGAGATTTTGACCCGGCATCCATAAGGGACAAAGGAAGGAGCATCGTGCTGATTAACAATGGTATCCATGCAGGAGAACCAGCTGGCGTTGATGCCTCGGTAAAATATGCCCTAAACTTGCTGGAAGCCGAAGAAGATATAAACCACGTGTTGGACAATACGGCGATCGCCATCATACCTGTCTTCAATATAGGCGGCTACCTGAATTTGAGCAGGTATCACAGGATGAACCAGGATGGTCCGAAATACAAAGGCAGCCGGAGAAACGCCAGGAACCTGGATCTGAACAGGGACTTTAGTAAACAGGACTCACAAAATGCCCGCTCTTTTGCAAAGATCTTTCATTACCTGGATCCTGACGTGTTTATCGACACGCACACAACCAACGGTGTGGAACATAAAGAAGTGATGACCCTCATTCCTACCCTGCACAACAGGCTCCATCATGAGCTTGCTGCATTTTTCAGAGAGATGACGGACACCTTGTACCATCGCATGAACAGCGAAACTGAATGGGGCGCCATCCCCTATGTCCACAGACCCGGATTCAGAAATGTACGTAAAGGCATCGCGGCATTTAACGACCATCCTCATTATTCATCCGGCTATGCAGCTCTGTTTAACACACCTGGCTTCATCACAGAAACACAATATGCCAAGCCCTATCCGGAAAGGGTAAAAGCCACCTATGATTTCATCGTTTTCACCGCAGAGTATGCTGCGCAACATGCTAGTCAGATAATAAAATTAAGAGAAAAGGCCGCGGAAAGTACAACAAGGCAAAGGACCTTTACCCTGGACTGGGATTTGAATATGGAAAATCACGACAGCCTTCTGTTCAGAGGCTATGAAACCGAAGTAAGCCTCTCTCCGCTGACCGGTCGGCAGGTGACCGGGTATAACCATAATGAGCCATGGGAGGCATACATCCCTTTTTATGACAACTACCTGGCAAGCCTGAAGGTCGAAGCACCCGGCGCCTATATCATTCCACAGGCCTGGCCGGATATCATTCAAAGGCTTAAGCTTAATGGTGTGGAAGTCAGCTATCTTAAACATGACACTTTACTGGACGTAAAGACTACTTACATCAGGGAATACAATGTCAGCCCCGCTACCAGCCAGGGGAGGCAGACCGCAGAAATCACCAGCAAAGAACTTATATCGGGACCCAGGCAATTTTATGCTGGAGATGCCATCATAAAGACCAATCAGAGAGCTAATCATTATATCGTGCACATGCTTGAACCAGAAGCTCCGGCCTCTTTCTTCCAGTGGGGATTATTCAATTCTGCCCTGGAAGATGGCGAAGGATGGTGGATCTACGCTTTTGAAGACTATGCGTATGAGTATCTGCAGGAAGATGACAGCCTTCGCAAAGCTTTTGAGAAAAAGCTTACCCGCGATGATCATTTTGCTGATGATGCCATCAGTCAACTAAATTTCATCCTGAACCACATCACAAGAGACAAAACTGAAAGAGGCTGGCATCTGTACCCGGTAGCCCGCTACCCTGAATGAGTTCAACAAGGGAATCAGATAGGATTTTCACTTATAGGGGGATGATTGTTGGGAGTTGGGAGCGGGAAGATGAAATACAGTAAACGGCAACACGCTTCAAATCAAAAATAAACAAAATTATAAACAGATGAACCAAATTGTATTACTTTTCGTACTTCTTTTCATATCCTCAGTGACTCTTGCCCAGTCAGACCGGATCAACGGCTACTGGATGACCGAGGATGACCAGTCGCAGGTCGAGATTTATACCGATAACACTGGCACAGTACATGGCAAGATCATCTGGCTCGACGAGCCTTACGAAGAGGATGGCACACCAAAGCTGGACGATGAAAATCCTGAACGTGCCTTACGCAGTCAGCCCATTCTGGGCCTGGACGTCATCGAAGGGTTTACGTACGATGCATCCAACCAGGAATGGATAGGGGGCACCATTTATGACCCCGAGAGCGGTCGGACATATAATGCCTACATGCGCCTGGAAGATCGCAACACGCTTCGCCTCAGAGGCTATGTGATGGGAATGCGCTTCCTGGGTCGCACCACCTACTGGAACCGCGCTTCCGGGCCACGCGAATAACCCGGTCCAGGCATCACTACCTGACCGGGAAACTTCGGTTTTGTTGCAGCTTACAAAAGAGGAACACGACAGGCTGAACACTTTTCACGCATTTATTAAGTATCTATATAAATAAGCCAGTTTTTAGCTTCTGTATTTCTTTTACTGAATTTTTTATTTATTATTGCAGTAATAATGAACCGCAATAGGATAATCTATCAATGATATGATGAATGATTAGCCTTGCAGTAGTACCATATCAAATAATCTTGAAATCATATAGCAACCAATAACTAAACTTATCACAACATGGAGAAAACAGCTACCATCGATTTAAAAAAAGAGCATCAGGTTACCCTGGAAACTCCTCGCTACAAGTATAGCTTCATCGCAAAGATGTTCTTTTTTGGAATGGATCTTATCGCAGGAAAAAAGAATAACCTCTCCAAGGCCAAACTCCTTGAGATCTTGGCCAGCATCCCTTACCGTGTATGGGAAATCAGGCACTATCTGAAGCTCACGAGGAAATTCCGGAACTCGGAAAGAATTAAGGAAGTCAAGAACGTAATTGACTGGGGACGTGATGCGCAGGATAATGAATATACACATCTTCTGGTAATACATGAAAAGATGAAGGAAGACGGCATGAAGGACAAATGGTATTTGAGTCCTTTCGTGACCTTCTTTGCTGTTCTTTCCTATGTGATCATTGCCAAGACCATGGCTTTCTTTAACCAGAAAAGGGCTTTCCTGTTTAATGCCGAATTTGAGAATCATGCGGAAGGTGTATATGCCGGGATGGTTAGAGACAACCCCCAGTGGGAAGAACAGAAGGTTGATAATGAATTCGTAGGGCAATATACCGATGCGGACACCTGGGCCGATGTTTTCAGGCGCATCATGCTTGATGAACGTGACCACATGAACCACAGCTTTGAGTTTTGCGGCAAGCCGGATCTGGTACAAAAATACGAAGGCATGCCTGAAGGTTATGAAGACCCCAAACTTGCCACTCCCATAAAGCCATAACCAAAAATCCAGGACCTTGCGGTGGTCAAAACAGCTTTTCCTTCTTATTACCGGCTTTGTTCTGCTGTGGAACTCAGGATTCATTGGTGCTGAGTACGGATTGCCCTATGCAGGACCGTTCACCTTGCTTTTCTGGCGTTATCTTGCCCTGAGCTTGTTGTTGCTAATCTATCTTTACGTGCGAAACAACCTGCTATGGCCGGGGTGGCGGGTGGCAGGACCGCAAATGTGGATCGGCATACTTTCACATGGTGTATGGCTGGGGTGCGTGCTGATCGCGCTGAACCATGACGTCCCCGCCGGTGTCGTTGCACTGGTTGTGGCCCTGCAACCTCTTTCAACAGGAGCTTTCTCAGGCTCTGTAACGGGAGAAAAGACTTCAGCACGTAAGTGGGCAGGCCTGATCATCGGCTTTATAGGAGTCGGCATTACCGTTTCTTTCCGTATCGATTACCAAAGCACCGCATCCGTATTTGGCCATCTCATCCCCCTGGGCTCCGTGATTGCCATTACCATTGCCAGCCTTTTGCAGCGCAAAATGGATCTGCAAAAGAGTTCGCAACAGATGCCCGTAGACCTGAGACTCCTTTATCAAAGTGCAGCTACGGCATTGGTAATGATATTGCCGGCATGGTGGGCCGAAAGTTTTTCAGCGACATGGCAACCCGCGTTCATCTATACCATGGCATGGCTCATTTTAGCTGTTTCTCTTGGAGCCTATGCCCTGATGTGGATGCTGCTCAAACGTATGGATGCCACCCGTGTAGCCAGCCTGTTTTACCTTGGCCCCCCTGTGACCATGTTCATGGCCTGGCTTGCCTTTGGAGATACCCTCATGATCACAGACTTCATCGGACTGTCCATTGTTTTTGCCGGCGTAGTGATCACAAATATGAAGTCTTCAGCCCTTACTGAATAGTCTGTTAGGTTTGAGATTGCGCCCCGGATGCCAGGTGCTGAGCGCCGGGTATTGAACGCTGAGCGCCGGGTATTAAACGCTGAGCGCCGTAAGTTGGACACCGGGCATTAGGCACCGGGTAGCACATCGGCTGGGTTAGTTTTTGAAATGTATGACTCCTTATTGCGTATTTATACGCTTACGTACTTTATTCCAATCTTTGGTAATGAGGAAGCTCTCATCCATGTAATTAATCATCTGCACGAAACGTTTAAAGGGAACAGCAAAACTCAGCGTGCCGGCTGGAACATAAGGCCTGGCAGAAACGTCAAACATGCCAAGCACACCCCTGGGTTCGTCTTTCTTACTTTCCGCCAACGGATACTGAATGATGGAAGCACAACCTGACCCGAAGGGCGTGATATTACCATGCAAATGGCCTCGGTCATAAGCCGAAAGGGTAAATAGTCCTGACAACACATCCGGCTGGGCAAAAAACACCACTACTTCAGGCTCATCGCCCTCCTTTAACTTGTCCCAGCGCTTAAAGATAATTTTCGATGCACTGGCCGGCATATATGGCGCATTCTCGAGGAATTTTTGCACCAGCTCCGGCGACCGGAGATAACGCTCCCCTTCAATGTCATCATTACCACACGATAAAAAGTACTCAAAACCGGGATGAATATCTTTATTAAATCCCAGGTAGCGTCTGCCACCACCACATCCGATGGCATCATTATCAAAGGCAAGCGACCGTCCACTGCGCACTTTTGCCAGGTCGCCAATAAAACAGCTCCAACCCTTTGCAGATTGCATGTGTTCCACATCGTCATCAACCTTGTCGCTATACCAAAATACGAAAGGCAATGGGGCATATCCAAAATATTGATACCAGCGATCGAGAAAGTTTTGTTTTAATGTATGATCCATGAGGTTTGAGATTTGTGGGAACAGCACCTGGGCTGTCCGGAGTTTGAAGATTGGCGCTCAGCGCTGAGCGCTGGGAGCTACCTGATCACTGAAATTGTTCGCGATGCCGACTGCCCACGGGCGGTGACCAGACGAAGTATGTACACACCATCCGGATACCCGGAAGCGTTAAAGTGAACGTCATGAGTGCCCGGGCCGGCTTGGTGACCGTTCAGCAGCACTTCACGGCGGCGACCCATCAGGTCATAGACTTCAAGTGTTACCCCTTCATCCTTATCTAATGTAAATTGCACGTAGGTGTCATTCCTGAAAGGGTTAGGATAGTTGGTGAGCAGGAAATCATCACCGGCTGTTAAACCAGCAGGCTCTGTCACCGGAACAGACACATCAAAGTCATCCTCACCGCCGGCCTGCCAGTAACGGGCACCGAACTCCTGGAAGTACTCGTTTACCACACGCTGGCTGTGGATGATCAGCGTGTTTTCATCATTGCTGAAGTTGGCATTAGCCGACCAGTTATGCGATCCCGTGATGACACGAGATTTGTAAGTGGTCGCCTCCCCATCAATCAAGGCGTATTTGTGATGAAGCAGTCCAAATTCCCCTTGTGGAAAATGATGCACGTCGGCCCAGCCACTAAGATAGTCCCATTCATTGCCCTGCCCGGATATGGCACCCAAAACACCTCTGACCTTAACGCCCTGGTTGTAACGCTCAAGCATGGTATTGGAAATGGGCCTGCGGGTAATGATGTTCAAAGCCAGATCAATGTTTGACTCTGCCTGGCTGAGGCTTCTGTTGATATGTGACTCGGTGTTGGCCTGCGGACTAAAGAATACTTCAACCCTGGTTTCATCATCTCCAACCCAGAACACAGAAGGATTCACGATCTCTTTGTCAGGACCGAATTGCGCCTGGGAAGCGTTAAAGCTACCGGAGTCGCCACCCCACATCTGATTGAACTCCAGCCAATATGCTCTCGCAAGGGCAACATCCTGTATCGCCACCATGTTCTGAAACTGGTCATGGGTTCCCTGATCAGTAGCATTCCATGAACTGGTGATGATCCATGATTTTGAAGGGTCTGCATGATGGACATCTATCACCGCAAACTTATTGTGCATCTGCTCATCCCCGATGCTCTGCACGGCATTCACCCCGGCATTGGCCATCTGGGTGATCAGCGGGTTCTCTGAGCCGGTATGGCCTGAAGCTACTACCCGCACATCCACACCGCGGTTATGTGCGTTGATGATCTCATTGGTCACCTGGCTGCCAACACTGCCACTCAGGCTATAAAACGCGAATTCAGCTGTCTCTTCGGCCATCTGAATATATTCAATGAGCTTGTCAGCAAAATTGATGTTTTGGTCCGCTTCTCTTATGGTGGCCAACTCATGGGCTACTTCCTTATTAAAAAAGGCGAGAATTTCACCGCTTGTACCTGCGGGCGAAGCAGTAGAAGTGATATAGATAGAAGTGGCACTGGTATCGGCATCAAATGCTGAGCGTAACTGTACCTTATATATGGTAGCTGGATCCAGGTCCGGAATAGTGATGGTATGCCCGGTTTTGTGCTCCTCATCCACAATGGCTCCCATCTCAAGTTCCAGGGTGGTGCCGTAACGGACCTCAGAATGACCGGCCTGCATGGTTTCCCATTTAAAGGTGATGGATTCCCCTGAAGCAGAGTATTCATAAGGTGGCGACGTAGTGATCACCGGCCCCGACAAGGTTAATATGTCGTCTGTAAAACGTGGCAACAACTGGTTATCATTAAGGAAACGGCCGGCAGCACCTGTAATCTCAGTCAGACTGTTTGGGATAGGTGTGCCGGGTATGTTGGTAAAATTGTCTATCCTAACCTGACCTTCCCCGGATGGATCAGCCACAGTATAATTAGTGCCTCCCGAAAACATACCACTATCTTCAAACTCCAGGTCTGTTATGCTTACCAGAAAACCTTCATAGTTACCGGTATTAAGCTGACTCATAGTAATTTCAAGAGGTATCTGTTCCATGTTCGATTCCGGAAAAACCTCAAAGCCGGTGTCATTAACAAGCTGTAAAAGGTTGTTGAAATTTCCTAATTCGCCGGTAACTACTATAGAATCCCCGATAACTGCCCCCACAAGCCATTCTTCACGCATGATCTCATCATTATACCAGGCGATGCCTGCTGTTTCATCCTGGAAATATACAGGACCCGCAAACTGACTGGCAACCGTTACCCAACCTGCAACCGTAACCATTGTTCCCTGGGGCAGTTCCCGGGCCTCACTGATGGGAATGGGCATGCTGGTATCAAGGGTTTCCGCAACAAGCTGGACCACAAAGGTCTCATTTTCAGGGTCATTTGAGTAAAACGTCAGCGCAGCCGTGTGCTCACCGGGCTCTTCGTTTTCAAACATGAGATTATAAGTAACTGTTTCGAGAGTCTCTAACGTCACGGGCATCTCAGCATCAAGAGTAAAACCCTCACCATCTATGTCAAATGAGCTCACCACCAGATCCTGCTCTCCACCATTGCGTATCTGCAGAGAAGCATGAGCCTCCCCGGTAGTTGTGCCAAAACTGAAAGTACTTCCTGAAATATAAGCTAAGTCATTAATATGAAGAATGAAACTGGGATGCTCTGTAGTCTCGATGTAATCAGTTATAAGCACATCGTCAATATTAATGCGATTTCCGGCGGTTTTTGTGAATCGTAAACGTACGTTGCCTTCAATGCTTCCCGAAACACTGTATTGTGTCAGATCAGGTGTAAGTTGCACGGGATCGCCCAGGTCAGACCAGGAGTTGCCAGCATCAACAGAATATTCCACCTGAACCTCTCCCCCGGTATCACTGCTGAAGTCAGCACCATAAAAGGAAACCTCAACAAGACCATTGGGATAATCGAAATTCATAGCAATATGGCCGTTGCGTATCCTGGCAGCACGGGATCCGTTCTTTTTGTCCAGCGCCGTGTTTCCTATCAACGCATCATCAAAAAACCACTCCCCTGTTTCCAGATCATCATATCCTGACGCGTAATAAGACTTTTCACCTTGTTCAAAATCTTCAAAAAGCTGGGCAAATGACACGTTGCCATAAAGCAACAAAGCAACAAATATGGATAAGTATGCAAAATGTTTCATCAGAGAAATAATAATTAAAGATTACAATGTGTTTAATATGTTCAATTAATTGATTTTGAGCCTCATAGAATAGTTTACACTGCAAATGTAAGCATAAATAAATGAAAGAATTTTCGACCTTTCGACATTCCTAACATTTTGGCTTTTTTTTCTTTTAATTCTTTTTAAGAAAAAAATACCGAATTATTTGTTTTTGCAAAAAAATAATATGTATATTTGCGTATTCAAATACTGTTATTATTATTTAATCTTGTGAAAAGTATTTTAAACATATCAGAAGCTGCCACCATCGCCATCCACAGCATGAAGGTAATCGCCAACAGCCAGGGGTCGATGAACAGGGAACAGATAGCAGCTCAAACGGGCTTTTCAAAGAATCACACGGCTAAGGTGCTGCAGATTCTTGTAAGACACCGTTTGCTAAAGTCCACTCGTGGTCCGGGTGGTGGTTTTCGGTTAGGAAGAGATGCGCGCGATATCAGCCTGATGGATATCTATCGCGTGATAGATGGCAACCTGGAAACACACAATTGCGGTCTGGATTGCGCTGTATGTCCGGTACAGGCATGTATTTTCGGCGGACTGGAAGACAAGTTCACCAATGAGTTCATGGCATACCTGAATAAAACAAAACTGGCAGTGATTCCTGCAGCAGAAAGAAAAGCAACAGAAAAGATCGCATGAAAGGGCAGCATAAAGATGGCCCCAAGCAACCATTTAAGCAACAATGCATAACAAAAGTATAATCCAATGAAAAGAACAATCATCAAAATAGACGAAGACCTCTGCAACGGTTGCGGTCTATGCGTAGAAGGATGCCATGAAGGTGCCCTGCAAATGATCGATGGCAAGGCCCGCATGATCAGCGACCTTTACTGTGACGGGCTGGGAGCTTGTATTCCGGAATGCCCGGTAGGTGCGATCACTCTTGAAGAAAGGGAAGCCGAGCCCTATGATGAGGTCAGGGTCATGGAACGCATCTCCCCGAAAGGGGAAGCCACCATCCTGGCGCACCTGAACCACCTTATCGACCATAACCAGGACGAATTCGTGGCCCAAGGCGTTCAATACATTAAAGACCACAAACTGGATGTAGACCTTTCCAAACTGAAAAAACAAAGTAATCACTCTGAATCTTTATCAGCAACCATGCATCAACACACATCTAAAAAAGAGGCCGCAGTTGCGGGAGCAGCTGCTGGCACGGAGGCAGTAACTGCCGAAGCAACCCCGAAGCAAACCACACAAAAAGCACATGTCCATGGGGGTGGCTGTCCGGGTTCGCGAATCATGCAATTTGCCAACAACGGTGATTCCAAACCGGCAGAGCCCTCTGAGGCTGATAAAAGCTCCGGTGGCACCAGCAGTGCCCTGAGGCAGTGGCCGGTACAGCTCCACCTGGTCAACCCCCAGGCCCCCTACTTCCAAAAGGCCGATGTATTGCTGGCAGCCGATTGTGTGGCCTTCTCCATGGGCAACTTCCACAGCGATTTCCTGACCGGGAAAGGGTTAGCCATCGCCTGCCCGAAGCTCGACCAGGGCAAGGAAATGTATATTGAGAAACTGACCAGCATGATCAACGATGCGCACATCAACACCCTCACCGTAATGGTCATGGAAGTACCCTGCTGCACAGGCCTTTTGCAAATAGCGAAACAAGCCGCCGACAGAGCCTCACGCAAGGTGCCCGTAAAAGCGATCAACGTGAGCCTCCAGGGAGCAGTAATCAACGAAGAATGGGTCTGACAAAATCACAAAAACCAACAACCCTTATATTCCTCTAACCTGGTAAACTAGTAACCTGGTAATCCAGTAATGCAAAGACTTTAATCCAAATGTTAAACCAAAAACCAAGAACTATGAGTATGTTTTGTTTTCAATG